>ERZ808275.6-NODE-6-length-202572-cov-5.269385_pt1 | contig 202572 bp, 250 predicted proteins | sample MGYA00520894_ERZ808275 | MGnify/ENA primary metagenome ERZ808275 (study PRJEB31516, sample SAMN03275598) | gut metagenome | biome: mammalia-associated habitat; material: feces | host: Papio cynocephalus | place: Kenya | collected 2012-08-03 ... | reverse complement strand
TATGTATCTGAACGAAGCAAAGGATGAACAAACGAAAGCAGACCTTGCAATGATTATTGAGGAAGTCTTGAAGCAGCGTATTCAAGGCACAAAAAATGAGCAGGGTGTTTGGGTTACTCCCGCATTTCCAAAACTTCTGTATTTCCTCGAAGAGGATAACATTCATGAAGGTGACAAATATTGGTATTTGACGGAGCTTGCAGCAAAATGCACAGCAAAGAGAATGGTGCCAGATTATATCTCTGAAAAGATTATGCTGGCTAACAAAATTGATAAAAATGGTACTGGTAATGCTTATCCCTGCATGGGATGTTTGGACCATGATGAAAAAATTGAGACAACTGATGGCGTGATGAAAATCGGTGAGTTGATTGAGGGATTAAATCTTGTTTTTAACAATCCGATTAAATATGAGCAGTTCAAAAAGTCTGAAAATGAGGTGTTGTCTCTATGAAATTTGGTTATGTATATAAAATTACAAATAATATTACAGGTGAGTTTTATGTTGGAAAAAGAGAAAACTCAAAGGATGTAAAATCTCACAGTATTTATATGGGATCTTCCAACTATATAAAACAACAGATTGAGGAATATGGTGAAGAAAACTTTACAAAAACCATTTTGAAGGAATGTGATTCCTCTGATCAGCTTTTTAATGTAGAGTCGATGTACATTGATATTTTCAAGGATGACCCCAAGTGTATCAATTTTACAGCTGGTAAAGGATTTGGAGGTGTTTATCAAGTAGGTAAATGTAAAAAATGTGGAGAAACATCTGCAATTTATTCTGCATCGGGTTTATGTATGTCTTGTATTATTGGTAAACATAAAAAAGCATGGTGTGGCAGTTGTGGACGAGAAACTTACAGATATAAAGATGGTTCTTGTATGTCCTGTGTTAGCAAAAATTCACATGAAACACTCTGGTGTGATCAATGTCAAAAATTTACATCTCATTTCGGAACAAAATGTAAGACACATGATTACAAACTTGTTAAAAATGGAGACAAGATTGAACTTTGGAACCAGCGTCATCTGCTTGTAAGCGATATGGACAATCTACTTGAAAATATAAATGTAAGAACTACTCCTCGAAGTGTCATATATGATTTGAAACCTGAAACACTACAAATTAAATGTAATAACAAATTTGTTGAGCTGAGAAGTTTACTTTATAATGAAAATGTTTCTGATTGGTTGAAAATTACATATAGATACTGTGGTAGAGCAGATCATACAAAATCAATTATCATGACAACTGATCATCCGCTTCCACTGCTTAATGGCAAGCTGAAGTTGGCGCGTGATTTGGTTGTTGGAGATAAATTGATCAGAACAAATATTAAAAAAGATGGACCAGGAAAACAATGGACATATGCAGAAATTATTGGAATTGAGCCCTACATCCAAACAGCAAGAAGTTATGATGTTACGACTGAAACTGAGTACTTTGATATTAATCAAGACATCTTGTCTCACAACTGTAGATCATTTTTGACTCCTTATGTAGATCCTGAAACAAATAAATCCAAATATTACGGGCGCTTTAACCAGGGAGTCGTGACCATTAACTTGATTGATGTTGCATTGTCTTCCAAGAAAAACATGGAAAAATTCTGGAAGATTTTTGACGAGCGTCTTGAGTTGTGTCATCGAGCACTTCGAGTTCGTCATGAAAGACTTCGTGGTACTCCGTCGGACGTAGCTCCAATTTTGTGGCAATATGGTGCTCTTGCAAGATTGGATAAGGGAGAAACGATTGATCGTTTGCTATATGGTGGTTATTCTACATTGTCTCTTGGATATGTTGGTTTGTGGGAAACTGTTTATTATCTAACAGGTAAAAAATTAACCGAGGAAGATGGTAAACAGCTTGGTTTGGAAATTATGAGATTCCTCAATAAATATACTGCCAAGTGGAAAGCAGCTGAAAATATTGATTATTCTCTATATGGCACTCCAATTGAATCAACAACATATAAATTTGCAAAATGTTTACAGCAACGTTTTGGAATCATTCCTGGCGTAACTGACAAGGATTATGTTACTAACAGTTATCATGTTCATGTAACAGAACCAATTGATGCATTTTCAAAATTGAAACTTGAGTCCGAATTTCAAACATTGTCTCCTGGTGGTGCAATCAGTTATGTTGAAGTTCCTAATATGCAAGACAATATTCCTGCAGTTTTGAGTGTTATTAAATTTATTTATGATAACATCATGTATGCAGAGTTGAACACAAAATCTGATTATTGTCAGGTTTGTGGTTGGGATGGAGAAATTAAAATTGTAACTGATGAAAATGGTAAACTTGTTTGGGAATGTCCAAAATGTGGTAACAGAGACACAAGAAAAATGAATGTAGCACGAAGGACTTGTGGATTAACTAAAAACAATAGGTCCACGTTAAATTTCATAAACTGCGGGAACCCCCTTAGAGCTTGAATAACCAAGCAATAGTAGTGATGCTATTGTGGCAAGTAGTAACGGACTTGGTAGGGTAAAATCATTCAAGATTGGGAAATCAATCGCAACGAAACCTCTTGTTGTTAAAACAAGGAGGGACGCTCAACGACTATAATTGAAACCTTCGGGATTGTATAGTCTACTCCCCGTGAAAACAGCGCTATTGCTACTAGCGTAAATATCTGGAAACAGAGGGTATCAAGGATATTGGAACAAAATTTTGGAACTCCGGAAGAACTGAGGAAATTAAGGAACGAGTTTTACATCTGTAATTAACAATAAATAAAACATAATGGCGTAGCTTGTTATGGGTTACGCCATTTGTTTTAACTATGAGGTATCAACATATGTCACATTATTCAAAAATAAATTTAACCGATATTGCAAATGGGCCTGGTGTTAGAGTAACAATTTTCTTCAGTGGATGTACACATCATTGTAAAGGATGTTTTAATGAGGAAACATGGGATTTTAATCATGGAGAGATATTTACTCAAGAAACAATTGATTACATATTAACAAATGCTAATCATGATTATATTGAAGGTTTAACATTGCTTGGTGGAGATCCACTATGTGGTAACAATCCAGAAGCAAGTTTGGATTTATGTAAACAGTTCAAACAAAAATTTCCAAATAAAACAATCTGGCTATACACTGGTAGCTTGTTTGAAGATGTTAAAAATCTCCCTGTTATGCAATATGTTGATGTTTGTGTTGACGGTCCATTTATTTTGGATAAAAAAGACATTTCACTTGTTTTTCGTGGATCCTCAAATCAACATATTATTGATGTACAACAAAATAAAGATATTACTGATCAATTTTAATCAAGTTGATAATTGTTTATTTTCATAATATAATATTACTGTAAATAAAATGCGGGAGAAAATTGATAATGTTAACTGTTGATAAAATTCGTCAGCTAATTGATGAGTTAAATGAGTATCGAGATCAGTACTATAATCATAATAACAGTCTTGTAAGTGACGAACATTATGATGAGCTCTTTGACCAGTTGAAAAAACTTGAGGATGAGAAAAACATCCATTTCGCAGACTCTCCTACGCAGTCAGTTGGATATGAAGTAAAGTCCGCTCTTCGTAAAGTTACGCATAGTCATCCAATGTTATCTCTTGATAAAACAAAAAATCTTGAGGATATTGTTAAATTCCTTGATGGTCATACAGGGGTTGTAATGGCCAAGATGGATGGTTTGACTTGTAGTATCCGATACGAAAATGGAAATCTTGTTAGCGCGGAAACAAGAGGAAACGGAAGTGTAGGAGAGGATGTTACTCATAACATTAAATTTGTAAAGGATGTTCCGCTTACAATTCCTGTTAAGGATACAGTTGTTGTTGATGGTGAAATCATTATTACTGAGGATGATTTTGAAACAATAAATAACAGTTGTGATAATGTTTATGCAAATCCCAGAAATCTTGCAGCTGGATCCATTCGGCTTCTGGACAGCAAAGAATCTGCTAAACGTAAACTTCGGTTTGTGTTGTGGAAAGTTGTTGAGGGAGTTACCACAAGAAGTTTTCATGAGAGTTTGCAGTATCCTGTTACATGGGGGTTCAACGTTGTTCCGGAAAGCTTACTTCCTGATTATGTTGATTCTGAAGAACTCAATTTCTACGTAGCATCCATTCGTAAACTTTGTGAGTCATATGGGTATCCCATTGATGGCTGTGTTTTTGGTTATAATGATCTTGAGTATGCAGCATCGTTGGGAATGACTTCACATCATCTTCGTAGCCAGATGGCGTTCAAATTTTATGATGAAAAATATACAACGAAGTTTCGTGGAGTTGATTGGACAATGGGGAAAACAGGAGCTCTGACTCCAACCGCAATGTTTGACACTGTTGATATTGATGGAACGGCAGTTAGTAGAGCAAGTATGCACAATCTTACAATTATGAAAAAACTTCATCCCACAATTGGTTGTACTTGTGAAGTTTTCAAAGCAAACATGATTATTCCTCAGATTGACAATTGTAGGGATGATGGAACAGCCGAAGTTGTTATTCCTGATCATTGCCCCATTTGTTATGGTCCTACAGAAGTTCGTAAAGACAATGAGTCGGAAGTCCTGTTCTGTGTTAATCCTGAGTGTGGAGGTAAACTTCTTGGAAGACTTTGCACATTTGTTTCAAAACAGGGAATGGACATTGACGGATTGAGCGAGGGAAGACTTCAGCAGCTGATTGATTTGGATTTTGTTCATAATTTTGAGGATATCTACAAATTAAAAAATTATGCAACTGCTCTTTCTTGTCAAGATGGATGGAGCAACAAGTCCGTATCAAAATTGATGGAGTCCATTGAAAATTCCAGAAACACAACATTTGAACATTATCTTGCAGCATTGTCGATTGATGGCATTGGATTAACTACAGCAAAAACAATTGCAAATTATTTTGATAACGATTTTGATAAATTTTTAACTGCAGCAAAAAATGCTGATTATGATTTTACCTGTATTCCTGGTCAAGGACCTGCTGTAAATCATGCCATTCATGAGTTTGTTAAATATCATAAATTTGAGGAACTTGAGTATCTCACAATCGCTGTTCCTGTTAAAAACCAAGTAACAAAAACAACAAAAATTACAGGAAAAACGTTCTGTATCACCGGAACATTTTCAGTTTCTAGATCAGAGTTACAAAAACAAATTGAGGCTTGCGGAGGCATTTTTACTCCTGGAGTTACAAGAAAAACAGAAGTGCTGTTCGTTGGAAAATTTGCAGGAAGTAAATTGGATAAGGCAGTTGCATTGGGAATACCTGTAGTAAGAGAAGTAGAGCTGGAGGATTGGATTAAATGATTAAATCAAATTGGAACGTAAAAATCAAGGGACAGGGCTTGTCTGTAAACGAAATTTTCAGTAAGTTTTGGAGAAGCAGAGGAGTTGCAAATCCAACAGAGTTTTTGTCTCCTGATTATTATTTTATCAATCCTGCAGCCGAAATGAAAAACATGAAAAACGCTGCAAACGTTTTTATTGATGCACTGAATAATTGGTCCAAAATTCTTGTTTATGCAGATGTTGATACTGACGGTTGTTCTTCGGCTGCAATCATTAAACATTACATTGATAAACTTGGTTTTGAGTGTTCCGTTTGTATCAATAAAGGCAAGGTGCATGGAATTCAAAAGGAAACTCTTGAGGGTAGAGAATTTGATCTTCTCATCGTTGTAGATTCAATCAATGATGACACAAAAATTTATGAGGAGCTTCTTGCATCAGGAAAAAAGATTATCGTTCTTGACCACCATATTCCTAAACAGGATGTTCTAAACATTTCAGAAAAAATCAATCTTGTTAGTTCTGCTGTTGATTACATAAATCCAAATTTGAGTGGGTCAGGAGTTTGCTGGAAGTTTGTAAGTTACATTGATGAAGTAACAGGTAACAATTATGCAGATGAGTTGCTGGATCTTGCTGCAACAGGTATTGTTGCTGATGTTTGTAGTCTTGGTGCGGATTCAATGGAAAATCGAGCAATTTGTAATATTGGATTCCGAATGATTAACAACGTTGGCTTGAAAGCAATTGTTGGTAAGGAATCAATGACCTCAACTGACATTGGATTTTCTGTAGGACCCCTTGTTAATGCAGCAAACAGAATGAACGAAAATGAGCTTGCTCTTGAGTTATTTTTAACAGATAGCCCTGTAAGAGCAAAAGAGCTCATCAAGGATCTTACAAAGCTGAAGGAAAAACAGAAAAAACTTGCTCAAGACATTGTTGATAAACTTGTAATGTCTCAGCTCAATTCTCAAGTAAATAACAAATTTTATTATTTCATTGTTGGTGACGAGTGTGAAAACTTGGCTGGATTGATTGCAACAAGATTATCCGCCTCGTATCATCGTCCAGTTATGGTTTTGCACGAATCCTCAGACAAATATGCAGGATCGATGAGAGCTGAGGGTGTTGAGGACTTCAGTAAAATTATTAATGAGTCAGGATGCGCTGAATGTGTAGGGCATGAAAATGCTGCAGGTGTAACAATTGATAAAAATAAATTTTCAGAGTTTATCTCTTACATAAAATCTGTTCTTGAAAACATAACGCTGGAAACAAGAGAATCAGTTGATATATCTCTCGATAGAGCACAGGTAACTCCGTTTATTTTACAGCAAGTGCAGCAAGTAAATCGTATCAGTGGTGCTGGATTTGCTCCTGTAACATTTTTGATTGAAAACGTAAATAATTATGAGTTAACAAAAATGTCAAATGGAAAACATTTGTGTATCAAGGTTCCTGACATGAAATTTATTAAATGGAATTTTTCCGATTGGGATAAAGTTCCTGAAAATGGCAGAATTTCGTTTATTGGAACATTGGAAGAATCTGCTTATGGTGGACGAAAAACAGTTAACATGATGATTGAGGATTTTGCAGCTGAAACCGCTCCTCGTAAAACAGCCCTCTGGTGAAGTTGATAAAATTTTTGTTTTATATTATAATATAGAAAACAAAAGGAAGAGGTATGAGAATGTTGAGAGTAATGACCAGACCTGAAGCTGTTGATTATTGTATCAGATTGGGTAACAACTTTATCAACGAGTTTCATTATCTGTATAATTATAATACATCATTGGATAATGTACTTCGCGATTTTGTTATTATGAAAATGCAAAAGCAACTGGATATTGTAAGATCAATTCAACTTGAGGATACTAAAAAGATGTTAACACCAGTTAACATGATTGATTGGTTTTTCACTGCTGGAGCAAGCATTGATAAAAATCAAGGATTCGATGATGCAGAAATTGATTATTACAATGAAATTATTCTTGCTCTGGCTGCAAACAGGACTCTCAGTGTTAATCATGCACTTTTTCAAACATTGTTTAAGGAGGTAAATAATTGATGACAATGATGAAATACAGACTGCTATTCAAAAACAAATTAACTGATGAAGTAGCAGTTGTAGTAGTTGATGTTCCTGATTTTATCAAGGATTTTCAGCTTGTTGGATCTGCAAAAACTGTTTCTGTGTACGAACCTGTGGAAATTGAGGCTGATACAACTCCCATTTCAAGGGAAAAGGAAGTAAAGGGACCCGATGTAATTGGATCCGCCCAGCCAGTAACAACCACATTGTTTAACACACCGAAATCTGATCCAATCAAATTTAATTCTGGAGTTCCAGGAACAGCTCGTTTGTCTACATACAAAGGGCAGATTGTAATCAGCAGAAGAAGAGGAACAACCACAAGAGATCAAAGTAGCCCTACTTCCATTTGTATCAATGATCATGTAAAACAGCAGTTCTTTGACGAAACAAGAAATGAACCCTCTCAGTTCAGAGTTTATAAAAAAGATAATCCTGAGCTGTTTAATAAATGGTTTAACTACATTGAGACTGAGTATAAACGTCAGCTCAATGCACACAAGGTGTAACAATAAAATAAATAATTTATATATGAAAAGTTATTTCGCCTTGTGCTGCTAGTTGTGCAGTGCGAGCGGGTAATAAGAAAGGAATTTATTATGAACGATATCAAGTTGAGCGATGCAAGTAAGTGTCCGATCTGTGAAAGCAACGATGTACGTGTTACCGGAATGCAGCCGTTGTTCGAGGATGCCAGATTTGACTACTGCAGATGTGGCAAGTGTGGTGCAGAGTGGAGATTTTATTACAAGGTTTGTGACTGTAACATTGAGTTGACTCAGGAGGGTAACGTTCCTGAGAAGCAGCAGGATGAGAATGATGGCGCTGAGCCTGCTGAATGGCCTGCGCATTCTGAAAATTTGCAGCCTGTAATTGAAACCTCTTCCGAGGGTGAAGCAGAGTCTACATACACTACTGAGGATAAGTAATGTACTTCGTAGTTTCAGACGTACATTCCTTTTGGGACCCATTTGAGGCGGCTTTGACCGCCTCAGGGTTCAATCAGAATGATAATAATCATAAATTGATTGTTTGTGGGGACATGCTTGATCGTGGACCTGATTCCTTAAAATGCTGGAATTTTATCAAAAATCTCTATGATGAAAATCGATTAGTCTACGTTAGAGGAAACCATGAGGATCTGCTTGAGGATTGTTTGTTTGAGTTAAAAACAACGGGCCTTGATAACAATTGTCACATCAGTAACGGTACCATCAGAACCATTGCTGATTTTTGTGATGTTGCAGAAGTTGATTTGATGTACAAAACATTTTTACCCTCCAATTTAATTCCTGCAGAAGAAATCATGAAACAGATCAATCAGATGACTGTAGATTATTTCGAACTTGCAAATTATGTTTTTGTACATGGTTGGGTTCCTACAGTTGTTACTCCTATGGAGGGATCATTTTATCCGAAACAGCGAGTAGCAGCTGATTGGAGAACAAACCCCGCATGGAAGGGCGCAAGATGGTTGAACGGGATGCAGCTGAATCATTATGGTGCAAGAGTTCCTGATAAAACAGTTGTTTGTGGTCACTGGCATTGCTCTTGGGGTTGGAGTCAGTTAAAAAACAAAGGCCCCGTATTTGATTTGAAAAAATCACATTTTGAACCATTTGAGGAACCCGGAATTATTGCAATTGACGCTTGTACAGCATTTACACATAAAGTCAATTGTATCAAATTTTCAGACAAAGGAGAACGAATCTTGTGAATCCAAATGTAAAATCTACTATCATGGGAATCATTGCATTCATTTTGTTTATTTTGCTGTTGTTTTGGCTTACAATTACTCTTACGGGTTGTGGTAATAAACAAATGTTTGACATGACATATACGTATAGATATGCGTATGTTGTATGGCCTGATGGTACCTCCGAAAAACTTGCAATCAAATCTTGGACTGATTACGATGGTGAACAGCTTCAGATTACTACAACAGAAGGAAAAACATATCTATTCAGCTCATATAATTGTGTATTGGGGACAGATTAAAATGACAAAATTCATGAAACCGTTTTCAGCAGATATGTGTGAAATGTTACATAATATGACTTTACAGAATGTTACTCACGGAGAAATTTCAAAGGCGGATTTGAATGAAACACCCTGTAAGGTTTATGTTTATTGCACACAAGCAGAATCAAAAAATAAAACATTTGAAAAAGGCAAAGTTGTTGGAGAGTACACAATTTATAAGTCGTTCTACTGTGACAACAATAAAACTGCAATTGGCAGAGCAATGCATTATTTAACACGTTCTTCTGGGGTTATTGATTTTGAAGAAACTCCTGTTTATGTTTTCATTCCTGGCAAGTTTTATAAATATGAAACTGCAAAGGATTTGGATCAATTTGTTGATATAAACAATGATCCTCTTACAAGAGCTCCAATGAGGAGGATTACAGTAAATGACCGATATTGAAATTGCACATAAATTTAAGCCAACAAAAATTAAACTTGTTGCAAAAGAAATTGGTATCCCATCAAAATATGTTGAGTGTTATGGTGACTACAAGGCAAAGATTTCTCTTGACGCATTAAAAAACAAAAACATATCAAAAAATCACTTGATTCTTGTTACTGCAACAACTCCAACCCCTGCAGGTGAGGGTAAAACAACTACTTCGATTGGATTGGCAGATTCGTTAAACCATCTTGGCTACAGTACTACTCTTGCTTTACGAGAACCCTCGTTGGGTCCTGTTTTTGGTATCAAGGGTGGAGCAACTGGAGGTGGATATTCTCAGGTTATTCCTATGGAGGATATTAATCTGCATTTTACAGGTGATTTTCATGCAATTGGCGCTGCAAATAATTTACTTGCAGCAATGATCGATAATCATATTTTTCAAGGAAACGAACTAAATATTGATCCTGAACGTGTTGTCTGGAAACATTGTGTCGACATGAATGATCGTCAACTTCGTTATATTACCAGCGGTCAGGGCGGGGATAAAAATGGAGTTGAACGTCACGATGGATTTGATATTACAGTTGCATCTGAGGTTATGGCAATTTTGTGTCTTGCCAGCTCAATCCAAGATCTAAAGGAGCGCTTAGGCGAAATTATTATCGGGTATACATATGGTGGTGAAGCTGTAAAAGCCAAGCAACTAAATGCACAAGGCGCTATGGCAACACTACTCAAAGATGCAATTAAACCAAATCTTGTTCAGTCGCTTGCAGGTACCCCAACGTTTATTCACGGAGGACCATTTGCAAATATTGCCCATGGTTGCAATTCTGTAATTGCAACAAAAATGGCAAGAGCGTATAGTGACTACACAGTTACTGAAGCGGGGTTTGGATCTGATCTTGGTGCTGAAAAGTTTTTTGATATTAAATGTAGAGAAACAGGAATGAAACCTGACGCTGTAGTTCTTGTTACAACAATTCGATCCATTAAAATGATTGGTGGTGTATCAAAGGAACGTTTAACAGAGGAAAATCTTGATGCACTTCGTGCGGGATTTGAGAACACTAAACAGCATTATCATAACATTACTGATGTTTATGGAATTCCCTGTGTACTCGCAATAAATCTGCGTAATGAGGATACTGATAAGGAAATTTTACTTCTACAGCAGCTTGCAATGAACAACGAAATGATGTTTGATATAGAAAAACCTTATCAGTTACAACCTGGTAATGGGTGTATTGGAATTGCAAGAGCAGTTCTGAAGTTATGTGAGGAAGAATCAAAATTAAAACTTCCGTATAAATCAACAGACTCAGTTACAGACAAAATTCTTGCTGTTGCTACAAAGGTTTATCATGCAAAATCAGTGATGTTTGAAGATGCTACGTTATCCAAGCTTGAACATCTTGCATGGAATCCTGAAAATCCAGCAAATGAGTATCCAATTTGTGTAGCAAAAACACAGTATAGTTTTTCTGATGATCCAAAAGCAGTTTCTGTTTTGAGTGGTCACACATTACACATTAAGGATATTAAAATATGTAATGGAGCAAAATTCGTCGTTGTTTACACAGGTAATATTTTAACAATGCCAGGCCTTCCGAAACATCCTGCAGCGGAAAACATTGATATTGATAACAAAGGAAACATTAAAGGAATTTTTTAAGGAGACATAATGAAGGTTAGAATCAGACTGGATACAATGACTGACATTGCAAATTTTGTTTTAATTGCAAACAGTACTCCAAAAGCAGTGTTACTTACAAACAATGATCATCTATGTGTAGATGGTAAATCATTTCTTGGTGTTGCATATTCAAGAGAATTTAACGATTTATGGTGTGAAACTGAAGCTGATCTGTACACAAAATTGCAGCCATATATTGTTACAGATACTCCATCAAATTAAATAAATTAGGGCGCTTGAGTTGAAATTCGGCGCCCTTCAAGTTGATATAATTTTGTTTATATATTATAATATATTTGTAGTAAATTATTGGAGTGATTAATTATGAAGTTTTTCGTAATTGCAGATACACATTTTGGTCATACAAATATAATCAAATATTGTAATCGTCCGTTTTCCGGTACTGAAGAAATGGATGCAGCACTGATTAAAAGTTGGAATGAAACCGTCTCCAACAAGGACGTTGTACTTCATCTTGGGGACGTGGGTCTCGGAAACAAGGAGTACATTGAAAATATCATAAAACAGCTAAATGGTAAGAAAATTCTCATTAAAGGAAATCATGATAATTGGTCTGATTCATTTTACAAGGATGCAGGATTTGATTATGTAAGTAAATTTCCAATTATTTATGGAGGTTCTCCGGATAATAATGGATTTTACATAATGTCTCATGCACCCCTGCTGCTGAGTGAAACTACACCATATTTCAATTATTATGGTCATGTTCATAACGATACAAGATATACTGATACTCCAACAAGTAAATGTGTGTCGGTGGAACGTATCGGATATCGTCCTTACTGTTTTATGGAACGAAATTGAGGTGTAAAAATGGTAACAGAGTTTCGTGGAAGATATTATTTTCTCAGTAATTTTTATGAAGTGCCAGTAACTTACAATGGAGTTACATATAAAAATAATGAAGCAGCTTTTCAAGCTCAAAAATGTCCGTCAAGAGTTCGAGAGTTTTCTAACCTCAGCCCTAACCTTGCAAAAGCTCTTGGAAGAAGAGTTCAACTTCGTTCAGACTGGGAACAGATTAAGGAACAAGTCATGTATGAAATTTGTGTAGCAAAATTTACACAAAATCCTGATCTAATGTGTCAACTTCTTGAGACAGATGGAACGATTGAAGAAGGAAATTACTGGCACGATACAACCTGGGGTGTTGATTTGAAAACTGGACAGGGTCAAAATAAACTTGGTAAAATCTTGATGAAAATTCGGGAGGAAAACAAGTGACAAATTTTGAGTATATTAAAACACTCAATAAACAACAGTTAAATAAATTGTTGCTGGAGTTCATGGACGAAGAAACTCCTGATTCTCGTTGGATGATTGAGCGTTATTGCAGCAAATGTTTTGGAGACAGCGATGAAACAATTTGTGATGATGGTACTCCTTGTCCTCATTTTTCAAATATGCTAACAGAAACAATCTTGGCTGAATGGTTAAATCAGGAACAAACATTTATCATAAACAATAAAAACGAATATGAGGTAATTAAAAATGAAAGTCATTCCTGTTGATACTCAAATTGCAATTCGTTGGTTGAAACTTCATTCTCACGAGACTGCTACAAAAGCAATGTGTGAGTGGGTAAAACTTTACACTGGTTGTTCTTTCGATCCCGATATTGATGTTCCTTACATATATGATCATGCAGAAAAACTGTTTGTGGAATATATGACTGCATGTAACAACCCCGGAGCCACAGCCCTTGATTTTTTCAACAAAATGAGACTTGAGACTGAAAACAATATTTACAAAGTTGCTGCAATTAACTCCATTGTTCGTGTTTTGAGGGGTTGTAAAGTAAAGTCAACTACGGGTGAATATGTTAATGGGTTTACAGATATTTCCAAGGAACTGTGTGAACAATATAAAATTAACGTATGAAGTTGTTAGTTGATGATGTAAGAACTCCTCCTGATGACTATGTTGGTGTTCAAAACATGAGCGCAATTATGCAGAAAATGGATGGAAGGGAGTAAATTAATGAGAGAACTTGATGTTTATAAATTTGATCATGAGCGTAATCCGTTCAAAAAAATCAGACTATTCTTTGCACGTAAAAAACTTGCAAAACAGCGAGCTCGTAAAGGCTTTTGTGACTGGGATATGTGGGATCTTGATTCATTTTGGAGTCAGTTGTTTATTGATTCTCTAACGGAATTCAAAGAAAAGTCTGACGGAATTCCTGGCTGTTTTTTGTTGGAAGACGGAACAACTGAGGATCAAGCAGTTGAAAAATGGCATAAAATTATTGATGAAATTATTGATGGATTCAAATTTTATCAAATTGATGAGCTGGATGTAATTCATGATCTTGCAGCATATCAGGCACGTAAATATGAACTAACAGGGAGCTGGGAATTGGTTACTCCCGAGGAGAGGAAGTTGTATGATTCCGCAGCAGAAGCAACGATTGAGCTGAATAAACAGAAACAAGAAAAAATCAAGCACAGCTTTGAGTTACTCGCAAAATATTTTGGTAGTTTTTGGTGGTAAATATGAGTAAGGATACACGGATTGGCACCATTTTACAAAGTTATGGAGAGCCACTTACAAAATGTGATGGTTATGTTGAAGAGGATCACATACAGCAAGTTTTTGATGATGGATCTGTTGTTAGAATAACAGAGGGACATTGCAATTGTACTCCGGATAGGTGTGTCGTTGATTGTGATGGTTATAAGCAGTTTTGTTCCATTCATAAAAATATAACCGATGATAAACTTGATGCAATTTTGGAAAAATTTGCGACAAGAATAAAAAACAGTTTTTATTATGAGTTTGACGAATTGATTCCATCCATTATGTCTGACAACATTGATAAAATCAAAAAAGAGGTATTGGATGAAGTGCATAATCAGAAGCGTTAAACCATATTGGTTTTATTTGATTTGTGAACGCCAAAAAACAATTGAGGTTGGTAAAAATCATCCAAAGGAATGGATGAACATTCCAGTTTATTTGTACTGTACGAAGGATATAAACTCATTTAATCAGATTCCTCTTGAGGATCGGGAATGTTACAGAAAATATTTAGGGATGATTGGTGCGTGTTTTATTCCGGATACAATGGAAATGATTCCTGTTCCAATTCCACATGATAAATATTTTTCAGATATTTTGTTAAAAACATGTTTAACAGAAGAACAAATAAACAGTTATGGTAAAAATTATCAGTTTCTTGTTGGATGGAATATTGATAAATTGATAACAATTGAAAATCCAAAATCAATAACTGATTTTTATAAACACGGATTTGATACATTCAATGCATTCTACACACCTGTTGACACTAGTGATTGGAAATTAACAAGTCCTCCGCAATCCTGGTATCGAGCTTGTTATTAAACAAATGAGGGATTTTCAACAATCAAGTTGATTATTCCTCATTTTTATTTTATAATATAGTAAACGAAATGGATGGAGGATCAAAAATATGTACGTGCCGTTTGAAATTAAAAACATGGAAAATGCTCTTCGTAGATATAAACAGCAGTCCGAAAAAGTGATGGACGAAATAAATGTGGAAAAGTTACTTCAGAGAGATCTTGTTCGACAGCTGAATGAACAGGATTGCTATTGGAGTAAAAACGAGGCTGTTGTTAAATGTGCATTTCAACAGCAGAAAAATCAAGCTTCGGATTGTTTTGAAACAATAAAAGGAGAAATTGAAGATCAATTCTTCGACAACGGCATTGTTCGTATTGAAAATATTTTACAACATTTTGATGTCATGCAGGAACCCTATGGATATGAGTTTATCATTTCCTATGAAAATCATGTGTTTCAACTATTTATTCCAATCAAATGTAACATTAATATCAATAATTTGAAAAATGCTGCTTACGGAGAGTTTGTTGTGTATGAGGTTTCTGGGAGAAGGCATGAAGTTGCACATTCCTATGATTCGGATGTTATCTGTACTGCGATACGGCATTATATTGAGGAACATGAGGAGGAATAAAATGTTAAGAATTCAGGAATTTATCAGCAAACATAAAAATTGGGAACGGATGTTGTCAGAAAAGCCTTATTGCCTCAAGATTTCTCATGATTGTGGTGTTGTTGGATTCATGTACAACATGCTGGATTCTGATTTTTCTGAAAAAATTGTTCAGGAAGCCAGAGGATTGTGGCTGTACGAGGATAATTTTGAGGTAGCTTGTCATAGTTTTGACAAATTTTTTAATTATGGTGAGGAAAATGCTGCTAACCTGGATTGGGATCATGTTGAGGTTCAAGAAAAAATTGATGGCAGTCTAATGAAATTGTGGTTTAATAAACGTACTCAGGAGTGGATGCTATCTACAAACGGAACTATTGATTCTCGTAAAGCACTTACAGGAGATATCATTTTCCCGACATTTTATGATGTATTTCAGGAAGCTTTGAAAAACAACGGTTATACATGGGAATCCTTTACGGAGTTGTTTTCCAAAGAAATACTCAACGAACAAACGTACACATTTGAGCTTGTTTCCCCCATGACTCGTGTTGTTATTCCTTACGAAAAACCTGACATCTACTTCATTGGTGGTAGAGCAAACGAATCAGGTGAAGAATTCAGCCCTCGAGAGTCACTTGAATATTGTGTGCATATCAAAACTCCGAAAAGATTTCCGATCAACACTCTTGAGTCTGCTATTGAGGCAGCATCTAAACTTCCTTGGGACGAAGAGGGATATGTAGCAGTGGATGAAAATTTCAACCGTGTTAAAATCAAATCAACAGAGTGGGTCAAGGCTCATTATGTTAGAAATAACAACACAATTACACGAGCGGCTATTGTTGACACAATTCTCAAGGGTGATCAAGAAGAGTTCCTGCTGTATGCAGCTGATTATAAGCCATATCTTGAGGACACACAGAACAAAATGAAGCAAATTTATGAAATGCTGAAAAACAGCTTTTACACAATGATGAACATTGAACAGGCTACTCCAAAGGATTATGCACAGATGGTTCTTAAACAGCCTCGGATTGTTCAGGATTATTTGTTCAAGTTTAACAACGGAGCACTTGCAAAAAGCTATTTGTCTAACTGGAGTGTAAACAAGTGGTGTGACACAATTGAGCAGCTTGAATCAACAATGGAGGGAAACGATGAGAGACATTGATGAGAGACTCAGGAAACATCTTACTGTAGCTCAGGAAAAATATGGTGACAGAGTTGTTTTCATTGCTGCTGTTGGTTCAATGAACTATGGATTGTTTACCGAAACATCAGATGTTGATACCAAAGCTGTTATTTTGCCAACATACGCGGAAATTGTTTTGAAAAAGCCAGAATCAATAACATTGCAGATTGATGATGAACAGTGCTCTGTTAAGGATTTACGCGTTTATATGAATGAGTTGAAAAAACAAGGAATCAATGTTCTTGAAACTCTTGTAACCAATTATTATCTGGTCAATGGTAAATTTTTGAATCAGGTTGAGCAGCTGAGAAGTTGGTCTGAGGAAATTTGTCATTATGATGAAAACAAGTTTTTGAGTAGCACAATTGGTGCAGCTTGTTCTTACGCAAGAAAATGGAATAATACTTATAAATCTTATCTGGAATCAGATAATGAGTCAAATCTTGACTATAAATCAGCATATAATATTGTAAGACTACATAATACGATTCATGCATATATTCAAGGAGCAAATTTCAAGAATGTAATCAATTGTGGAACTTCTCTTGATCGAGATTTTCTTTTGAGGATTAAACATGGATACCTTGGTCCTGAAGGAACAAACTCGCTTGTCTCAGGTGTTATGAAGGATTTACCGGAATCAAACATTTGTGAGAAAAATGAGGATATTTCTCGTCGTCTTGATGATTTTGTTTTGAAAATGATTGCAGAAAATTGTTGGAGGAATTATTGATGAGCTGGGATGTTAGTTTAACTGATCCTGTAAGTAGAGAAACAATTGAACTTGATACACCTCATTTCATTCGAGGTGGAAATTACTGTATCAACGGAACAACTGAGTTGTCTCTAAACATTACATATAATTATGGTAAAATTTTTCGAGATTTCATTGACCCTGAGGAGGGTTTAGAGTGGATTAACAACAAAACTGCACTAGAGACACTTCCAAAACTTGAAGCTGCATATAATAACATGAAAAACGATGTTGATTCAGACTACTGGAAAGCAACAGAGGGCAATGCAAAGCGTGCTCTTGCAGGTTTGATAACATTTGCAAAAATGAGACCCGATGGAATTTGGGATGTAAGTTGATAATTAACAACTGTTGTCATATAATATTACTGAGGTGAGATGAATGGAAGTTTGTAAACGTCCCAAGTTAAAAATTTTGATTGGACCACCTGGTACAGGTAAATCGTTTTGGGCTAAAAAATATATTGCAGAAACAGATCCCACAGCAGTCATTGTAAGTTCTGATGCAATTCGACTCGAGTTATATGAGGATGAAAGCTGTCAAAAGGATCCTGGTAAGGTTTTTGAACTCATGAGAACGCGAGCACATGAAGCGTTACTTTATGGAAAAACAGTCATCTGGGATGCAACCAACATGACTCGTAAAAATCGTGCAACTGCAATTTCTGCGGCAACTTCAGAGACTGAGATTGAGGCTGTTATTATTTGGGATTATATTGATAATATTATTGTTAAAGATGCGAGTCGTAAAAGATGCGTTGGAAAAGATGTCATCATGAGAATGCTTCGTAATTTTCAGTATCCCTACTACGATGAGGGGATTGATAAAATTACGATTGAAGGAAATAAATACTACAACGGAACTGCAATGGTTAATACAACAATTAATCAGGATAATCCTCATCATACATTAACAGTTAAGGAACATTGTCACAAAGCATGGGAATATGCAATGTTAAATAACTACAGTTATGATGTTTGCATTGCAGCATCCCTACATGATTGTGGAAAACCGGAAACAAAATCGTTTTTTGATGCCAAAGGAAATTCTTCAGAAGAAGCTCATTATTATGGACATCAGGGTGTGTCTGCATGGAAATCAATTTCAGACACTCGTAGCAATTTTCAGTTATGGTTAATTTCAGCTCATATGGAACCCTACTTTGATAGCAAATATTACCGTAAGTTGTCTCCCTGGATGAAATATCAGCTTGATAATTTACATAAATGTGACGAATACGCCCACTAACAAGTTGATTATTTAACTGTTATATATTATAATAATGGTGTAATAAAAAATTGCTGGAGGGATTTAATCATGACCACTGCACAACTTCAAGAAAGACTTGATAAAGCGATTGAGCGTAAAAATAAAAAATTTGTAACAATTGAGCGCAAGGAAAAACAAATTGAGAAAAAACGCAAAATGCTGAAGGATGCAGGATTTGATGGTGACAAAATCCCTCAGGGACAGGTTGATACAAATTATGATTTGTGGAATAAAACATGGGACATTGAGTATTTGATTGAGGACATTGAACGTAACAAACGTGAAATTGTTGAACTCGAAAATCTCATTACAAAATATGAGGATCAGCTCAAGAACGAAACTTGTAAGGAAACATTTTATAACGAACTTCCAGTAGTGTTGAAAACTGCTGAAAAGGAACTTGCGGAACGTTGGTATGAAAAACAGCTGGAACTTCTGGAGCGGGCTCGTAATTTTTCCAGAGAACATTCCAACAAGGAAACAATTGATAAATTCGGAATGACCTGCTACAATTGGATCCGTTTTGGAAGAACAAATGAGGAAGTTCGTAAGGATACAGCTGACGCTGCAAAATATTACGTAATGGATTTGTATCGCAGAGTTAAAAATATTACTGGAGATGTAATTGATGTTTCTGGATTGACTCTCAACACTGATCATGCTCTGGATGGAGTTGTTACTGGTAAGCTTGGTAAAGCAAGAGTGGAAACGATCATCGCGGGTGGCTATAACATCCAATGTGAACACTATCGAGCAATTGTAAAGGAGATTAAATAAATGACAATCATTAATGGAAAACTTGTTTCTGAAAATGTACGAAAACAAGTAAAGGAAGATGTACAGTTGTATGAAGAAAAACATAGTGGAAAACATGTTAAACTTGTTGTTATCCAAGTTGGAGACAACGAAGCATCTTCTCGTTATGTAAGAAATAAGGAAAAAGCCTGCACAGAAGTGGGAATTGTTTCAGAAACTCACAAGCTGCCTGATCAAACACCTGTTGATTATTTGAAACAATATATTCAGGAGCTCAACAACGACACAACTGTGAATGGGATCCTTGTACAGTTGCCTCTCCCGAAACAACTTGAATCGTTTACAGAAGAAATTCTTGCTACAATTTCTCCCACCAAGGATGTTGATGGATTCAGTGACGTAAACATTGGAAAACTTGCAAAAGGAAAAACAGATGGATATGTTTCTTGCACTCCTTATGGAATCATGAAACTTCTGAAATTTTACAACATTGATCCAGCAGGGAAACATTGTGTTGTTATTGGTCGTTCCAATATTGTTGGTAAGCCAATGGCTATGTTGCTTCTCAATGCAAACGCAACTGTTACCGTTTGTCACAGCAAAACAAGAAACCTCAAGGGCATTACAAAGCAGGCTGACATCTTGATTAGTGCTGTAGGTAAACCGAACTTTGTAACGGCTGATATGGTTAATCAAGGGGCTGTTATTATTGATGTTGGCATTAACAGTGTTGATGGAAAACTATGTGGAGATGTTTCAGAGGATGTTCTTGATGTTGCATATAAAACCCCTGTTCCTGGAGGTGTAGGACCAATGACAATCGCTATGCTTCTATATAACACAGTACGTGCCGCCAATGCACAGGCTGTACATTCAGATTTGTTTATTCATTAAATAATTTATATATGCAAAATTTGAGCCTTGCACAACTAAAGCACAAGGCTCAATCGTTTTGTTATATCAAGTTGATAAAACGTGATTATTATATTATAATTATGTTAGAGGATAAAAAACAATTGAATTCAATTAAGGAGACACAAGATGCAGGAGTTCGATCATAACAAAAATTATCTGTACAGATGTTTTCGTTGGTTAACAAATGAAATTGTTAAAAATCAGCTAAACGGAAAAACTGATGTTGAGGATATTTTGAGTAAATTTTATGACACTGTTTCCAATTATGTTTCTGATTTTTACATAATGACTGATGAAGAACTTCTTGACCTTGGGTTTATTCGATATGAAGGATCAAGCGCGGTTGTTTGGTTAATTCCCCTGTGGTTGATGCCACTCATTCCAGAAAATATGAAAATGTATAAACCAGATGGCTCATCCTTTTACTATAACAGTAAAACCGCACCAAAGGATATAATGTTTAATTGTCTTACATATGGATTCAAGATTAAGGAGGTCCCGTATTGTGGTATTGATTAACTCGATTCTCGCAGCACTCATGATTACAATCGGTTGTGTTGCATATTTGCAGGTTGGAGGCATTGTTGGTTCCATTTTATTTTCATTTGCACTGTTAACCATCTGTTTTCGTGGGTATCATTTGTATACAGGTCGTATTGGTGTCATTTCCATTGCAAGTGGGATCAAGCTATGGGAAAAAGTTTCATATTGTACCGTAATTCTATTTTTCAATTTCCTCTTTACATATCTATTTGGAGCATTTGTTCGTAAAGCAGGTATTGGTGTTGATGCAGCTCAGCTAATTTGCGCCACAAAACTTACAAAATCGTATCTAGAAATATTTGTTGACGGATTGCTATGTGGTGTTATTATGTACATAGCTGTTGGAATATTTAATGAAAATAAATCCGTTTTTGGAATCCTTATTGGAGTTCCTGTATTTATCATGGCTGGATTTGAACACTCAATTGCAGACATCGGTTATCTTTCAATCGCAGGATATTGGAACCAGGATAAGGTTCTTCAATTTGTACTTCTTGTGATTGCTGGTAATACACTTGGATCAATATTTGTAGCGTTAGGAGAGGATATTGTTTATGGACTTCTTAAAACTTACGGACAGGATGATGGCGGACCAGAAGATTCTGGTAAATATTAAAAAAATTATCACTGTGGAACGTGACGATAACGATGAAACAGTAATTACCGTCTTTGGAAAACAAACTCGTGTGTTTGTAACGGAGACACCAGAAGAAATTTGGGAAATGTTAAATACTCAACAGAGGAAAAAGCTAAATGAGTAAAAAACAAACTGATTCAGATAAATTAACACAGTTTTTGAATTTTATTCGTGAATCAACAGCTGAACTGGATAGACAAAACTTGATTATTAAAGAGTCTGATAAGGAAACTCAAGATTTGTTACATCAAATTGAACTAGGTCCGTGTAAGGACAGACAAAAATTTTGTACTCAGTTGGCTCATGTTCGTCGTAAACGTCGTATTGCCAAAGATTACATATTGATTCATGGAGAGCTCATCTCACAATTTAACACCCCTGAAGGCAAAAAAACATTACGAAACCTTGAACAAATCTTGGGTACAATGAGAAAAACTGAACGAGAAATCGCTACTCAACGAGCCTACAGGCCTAGAGTAAGACAAGATTTAACAATTAACACTACGGAGGAAATCAAAAAATGATTTATGTAAAAACTGCATTGCCGGGTTGTGGCAAAACAAGATGGCTGCTTAAACGTGCATATGAAGCCGTTCATTCCGGTAAATATAAAACAATTGTTTATTCTGGAACACCTGAAGAATATGTCAAGTTTTGTGACAAATATCTTGCTACATTTGGTGAAGTTCCACATATTGTAACTACGGATTCCGTTGATATTGTTAATCCTACATGTGTTCTTATCGATGATGTTTTTAACAAAGAGCATATCGACGAGCCACAATTTTGGATGTCCTCCACAACAGATTCTTACATTACAATCAATGGTGAGACTGTTTGTGATTGTAAGAAAAACAAGAGCACTGAGGTTGATGATAACTACGTTCAGCTTTCAATGTTTGATGAGGAGGTCACCGAATGAGTCTTGCAGATGTAACATATATCAACAACATCAAGGATATACTTGAAAATGGTACATGGGATACAGATCAGGATGTTAGACCTCATTGGGATGATGGTACTCCTGCTCACACGATTAAAAAATTTGGAGTTATTAATCGTTATGATCTTCGTAAGGAATTTCCGATTATGACTCTTCGTAAAACAGGAGTTAAAAATTGCATCGATGAGCTCCTGTGGATCTGGCAGAAAAAGTCAAACAAGATTGAGGATTTACATTCTCACATTTGGGATAGTTGGGCTGGAGAGGATGGAACGATTGGCAAGGCCTATGGTTATCAGCTTGGAGTAAAACATGAGTACATGGAGGGTATGTTTGATCAGGTTGATCGTGTGCTGTATGATTTGAAGCATAATCCTGCTTCTAGAAGAATCATGACAAACATTTACAATCATCATGATTTGCACGAGATGAATCTGTATCCTTGTGCATATTCAATGACATTTAATGTTACTGGAGAATATTTGAACGGTATTCTTAATCAGCGTTCTCAAGATATGTTAACTGCAAACAATTGGAATGTTGTTCAGTATGCAGTTCTGTTGTGCATGTTTGCTCAAGTTAGTGGCTTAAAACCTGGTGAATTTATTCACGTTATTGCAGACTGTCACATTTATGATCGTCATGTCCCACTTGTTAAGGAAATGATCGAGCGTCCAACATTTGACGCACCGAAATTCTGGCTTAATCCAGACATCGATGACTTCTACAAATTTACAGTTGATGATGTTCATTTTGAAAATTATCAAGCAAATCCTACAGGATTCAAAATTCCTGTTGCAATTTAAGGAGGAAATAAATTATGAATCTTGTTGTTGCTTGTTCTCTTGATTGTGCTATAGGTAACAAAGGAGATCTGCTGTGTCATGTTCCTGAGGATATGAAACGATTTAAGGAACTTACAACTGGTAATGTTGTTATCATGGGTCAAAAAACATTGGAGTCACTTCCTGGTGGCAAATCTCTTCCGAATCGTGATAATATTGTTCTAACATTTGATAAAAATTATCATGTTGAGGGAGCCGATGTTGTTCATGACAAAAATGAGCTGTTTGATCTTCTGAATACAAAATATAACAATCGTGAGCACTGGATTATCGGTGGTGCAAGCATTTATAATCAGTTTTATAAATATTGTAGTAAAGCATATGTAACATGGTTTGATCTTGTTGATCGTGAAGCAGACGCTCGGATTGTTGATTTTGAAACATTACCTGATTGGAATTTGATTGATGATGGGCCTTGGCTATTATCAAAAAAGGGAATCAAGTATCAGTTTTGTGTTTATGAAAATGAAAATGTAAAACAAGTTGATTAAATCAATTTTTCATATTATAATATTATCATAAATAAAATTACATAGGAGAAACAAAATGCTCAAACCGTTCGTTGTTTATTTTCACATTCGGGAAGTTGCAAATGAAGTTCATGCAGTTGTAATTGCAGAGGATGAGAAAGACGCTCGTAGATTTGCGGAGCGAACAATGACTCAATCTGTCACCGATGATTATGTTGTAACATCGGTGCAGGAAATGTCAATGTTTGAGGGTAATGTTATTTTGTAAGAGGTAAAAATGGTTACTGTAAGAAATTCTGTTTTTGAAACAAACAGCTCTAGCACTCACGCAATCAGTTTTGTTACAGACTGGGATGCTGATAAGCTTCCTCCTCATGTATCATTTCATCTTGATAGCTTTGGATGGGGATCAAAATATGTAAACGCACTGGATTACCTGTACACTGCAATTGTTGTTTATTATGATCATGATACAGCTGAAGAAAAACTTGATCATTTGAAGCAGCTGATGGAGGAACATGGTATTGAGTACAAGTTTTATCCTGAATTTAATAAAATCAATCCTCGTGACGGCGAAGCATATTATATTGATCACTCGCATGATCTAACAGAGTTTCTTGAAGCAATGGAGAACGACACGAATCTTCTTCGTTTCCTTGCAACAGGAGAAGTTTATACTACAAACGATAATTGTGATCATGACGAAACTGATGATCCGTACAATAATGGATCTGAAACCATTTATCAATGGGAAACGAATAAGACCATTCCGAATCCAAATTTTGATTCAACAAGAACATATTTTTACAAAGGAAATTAACAATGATTTCAATCAGAAGAAATGTTTTTGAAACAAACAGCTCTAGTTCTCATTCCTTGGTAATTTTAACAGATGATATTATCAAGGAAACAGAGGATGATCTGTATTTTACACACGAGGAAATGCTTGAAAGTCTTCATGGGTTGAAAAACGGAACTTACAGGAGTTACGAACGTAACTGGTATTTTGGTCGTTGTCCATTCCGAGCTCTTGATACGTTTGAACAGAAGTTTCAATATGCTTATGCCAATGCGGATGATGCAGAAAAGCCTGAACTTGTTCACATGCTGCAAGATCTTGTGCCTGAAGTAAAAACATTTGTTCCTCCTGAATCAGATGGTACAGATGATTATCCATTATCAGGATGGCTTAATAGTCACGGAGTTACACTGAAGGATTTTCTTACCAACAAAAAATATGTAATTATCCAAGATGGAGATGAATATTGCATTTGGCAGGATCTTATCCGATCTGGACTTATTGACGAGAACGTAATTGAAAACAAGGAGGATCAGCCTCATGAGGAATAATCTCAACGATCAGGAATATTTGTTTATTCTCAAACAGGATAAGCCCCAGACACATGAGGATCTTCGTAGTGAATTATGGTTGCATGAAGATAATTCCATTGACCTTGATTGGTGGGATGAGTGTATGTACAACAACGATGAAGTAAGAATCCTTCTTGGTTTTCGTGATAAACTCAGATACGCGTATGCTTGTTGGTACAACGATTCAGAAATTGAGGATATTATCAGAAAAAATTTGCCAGAAGTAACAATGATTCAAGTTCCCTCTTGTAGAGCGCATCGAGGTAATAATCTTCATGAGTGGTGTAAAAAATATAATTTTACCCTTGAAGAATTTTTAACAAACAATAAATATGTTGTTATTTGTGATTCGGGTAATGCAATTGAAAATATAATTGACCTTGGATTATTTGATTGGAACAATATTGAAAAATCGTCAATTGATGAGGAGGAATAAAAATGATTTCTATTAGACGTGGAGTGTTTGAAACAAATAGCAGTAGTACTCACAGCTTGATTATTTGTAGTGACAAAGTTTATAACGATTGGAAAAATGAGAAGGTTCTTTATGACAGTTATGATGAAGAATTTGTTGAAGCAAAACAGCCAAATGATTCTGATTTCCGTAAAGCTGAATCAATGTACATGGAGGATAAATCTGAGTACATGAAGGATTGGAAGGATCTTACTCCGGAACAGCAACTAAAATATCTCAAGGAAAATGTTATGGAAGAAACAGATCCATATCAGTACAAAACCTATGAGGATTACACAGATGAGATGAGTAACATGGAAGAGTCTTTTGAACGTACATACGAAACAGAACATGGAGACATTGTTCATATTCTCGGATATATGGGTTACGATGGTTAAATAAAAACAGCGGCAAGTTATATTTGCTTGCCGCTTAAATTTTAATTTTTGAGGTACATAAACTAAATGAACAGAACAAATTTAACAAAAACAGATTATGATAATCTAATTAGATCATTTTTTCGTTGCTTAAACGCAAAGTACAAACATGTTGAAAACGACGCAGATTATGCAATTGAGGAGTCTGAGGATGGTAAAACATTATATTTATTATTTCAGTGGACTCACAGTCAACTCGATTGGTTTTCAAATATTGACTTTATTGCAAAACCCTACAAGGATATGAAAACAACATGGTGGTGTCACAGAGGATTTCTTCGAGTCTGGAAAACAATTAAACCATATGTTGAGCCCTATGTAAAAAATAACAAATATGAACACATTGAAGTTATTGGATATAGTCATGGAGCTGCAATTGCAACATTGGCTCATGAGTATGTGTGGTTTAACAGACCAGATCTTCGTGAAAATGGATTGATTGGATTTGGTTTTGGGTGTCCTCGGTGTTATTTTGGGTGGCATATGAAAAAGGAGCTGAAACAGCGCTGGGAAACATTTTATCCAATTCGTAATTTGAATGACCTTGTAACTCATGTTCCTCCTGTTATTTTTGGTTTTAGACATGTAAGTAAAATTGTAAAAATTGGAAACAAAAAATATAACAAGGACCCAGAACATCCTCATTATCCAAAATCAATTTTGGCTCATTTCTATACAAATTATTTATTATCCATGGGTTACTATGATGAGGAAAATTAAACATGTTAATTGCGTTGATTATTGTTAGTTATTTATTTACTTGTTTATTATTAACTCAAATTATTTTATTTATTGCAGGAGACATTGCCCTGGATGAATTTATTGATATTATTTTGGCAATGTTCTTTCTGCCCTTTGTTCCATTGATTAAATTTGTTAGAAAAACTGTTCGTAAACTCAAAAGACATTATCGTAATAAAAAACAAAATAAGTCAAGTTGATATATTCTAACAGTTATATTATAATAATGGTGTAAAATAAATTATGGATGAGGCACAATTATTATGAGTAAACGGACAAGAAAAATTATCAGATATCTCGTTCCTTCCAGCGACATGCTGTATGTTAAACGAATTCAGGGTGGCTTGTTCGACACCACAGAGAAGCTTTCTCATAAAATTTTCTTCAAGATCGGTCAAACCAAAGCATGGCGCGGAGATCAGCGCTCCATGGAGTTAAGTAAAAATAACATCGCGGAGTTGACTGATGTGTTACCAAAAATGCTTCCTCTTGCCCACCCAAGAAATATGGAGTGGAAACTCACAGACACAAGAATTCGGAAACAGATTATTGCTGATAATGAGGAAGTTGAGTCACTTGATGCAGACCTTGCAAAACAGTTAGGATTTAAGGATGGTTGTAATGAAATCATTTGTTGTCCAGATACTTGGACAAATGAGGATTTTCGTGTACTTGTTGAAGAAACTCACGCACAAATGATTGATAGCAACAACGCTCAAGAGTTTACTATAAATTTTGAAACTACAGAAGAGCAAAATAAAAACAAAAACGAATACATTGTAACGACTGACATTATTAGATCTTCCGCATTGTTTAATTACTACGAAAAGCTTTCAGCTGGTTCGAATGTGTTGTTTGTAAGATTGTTCCCTGAGTGGTATATGCAGAAGTTGATCGATAGAGGGCTTCACGTATATATTATTGTAGACAATACAAATGCAATGGTAAATTTGGAACCAGATAAATATAAATTGATTAAAGTAACAGCAGCCGAGCTGGATAGAGGTAAGGAACTCATGAGAACAATTGAAAACATAGATGTTAAATTCGATCTTGTTATTGCAAATCCTCCTTACAAAGTGGGAAACGATGTAATACAAACAGCAATGAAGGTTTGTAAGGAGGCAGTTGTTCTTTCTCCTGTTAGTAAATTTAAGAAGGACGAATTGTTTAAGCACATTCGCTCAATGCAATCTGTAAATCCGGATTCATTCGGTGCAGACATTGGACCTTGTACATGTGTTGCATTGCTTGATCATGAAAAACATTTGGATACATATACTGATCTTGAGATTCTTCAAGCTGATGAATCAATTCGAGAGTATCTGTACGAAAATAATAAACACGAAGCTACCTTTTCTTATACGTACATGGTTTCTCCTGATGAAATGAAAAATGTAAATCAACAAGTAACGTTTGCAATGAATTATCGTGCGTGCTCTGATGGTGTGCATAAAACAACTGACTGTTTTGATTATAAATATAATGTAGAAAGAAAAATTAATACAATCGAAACAACATCCGGAGGAAACCCCTCAACTTCAATCATTGTGTTTAATTATTCAGTTGAACTTCATAATTTTATTCGTTTTTGGTATAACAATCCTCTTTGTCATCAGTTGATAAAAAAGCTGAATAAAACAAGTGGAAATATTGATTTTACACTCCCTCGTATTGACTGGAGTATCGACCGTGATTATGAACATCTTACGTTGGACGATCTAATCAATATTTTGAAGGAGGAAAACAAATGAACCTTCTCAGAACATTCTTCATTTCAAACATTGAAACAAGCATTTGTGGAACTGATTTAACTACAAAAGCAGCAGAGGAGTTCAAGGATTATCTAAATAAACAGCTGGATACATTTCCTGTAAAATCTACACAAGCTCCTCTAAACGGATCAATATTTTCTCACGTAAAAACATTTATTTACAATAAAAATTCAAACGAAAGACTCGAGTGTATAAAAACAGCTGATGTTTTGCTGAAGATTATTAATGATCTTAAAAATTAAATGAAGATTTCCTCATACAAGAAGTTACAAATGTTTTTCTTGTTCAATATGATTATGAATATACAAAGGATCGTCTTTGGTATATTTTTACAGATGTTAGATAAAAACAAGTTGATTATTTTATGAGTTTATTATATAATAAAACTGTTAAAATAATTGATTTGGAGGAGTTATTACAGCTATGAAGAAATTTTGCATTGTTCAGGACATTACATCCAATCCTGATGATATGATGTATCTTGCTTGGAATAAAGCTAATGATGGTTATTTTTGGACAAGCAAGGAAACATTTGATTCCTTGAAACGTAATGATGTAGAGCCACATAAATTTACATTTGATCACATTGTTGATGCTGCAAAATTTGCAGAATCAATTTCTCTTGGATTTACAGGAAATATCATCTGTATTGATGTTCCGGAATGCATGTATCGTGCATATTATATTTCAATGAATGAACAAAAAATAAAAATTGAAAATTCATTGTGTTGTTCTCGTAGTTATCAGAAAGCGGTTGAGGAGGGGAGAAAACAATTCAAGAAACTGTTTCCAAAAACAACCTCCTCAATGGGCGTACTGGAATGTTACATGGATAAACGAACAGGAGAAACATATATGTTGGATATTGACTGTATTCCTCTCGTAGTATAAAGTAAACCACAGCAGCACTTGGTAGCACAGGCGTGCAAAGGATTGTTATTGAGACATATATACATAGTAATCAATAATTACTCCTTTGTTACAACGCGTTTATCAAGTGCTGCTGTTTTGGAGGTAAACTTATGTTAGAGTTTAACAATTTAACTGAAGGAATCAGTTATGATGGAAAAACATTTGATGTTAGCTTTTTTCATAGAGATGATTCTGATATAATTGATGTTTGTGTTCCATTTATTCATCAAACAAAATTTGATCATTGGACATACTTCTTTGGATACGAATTCAAACAAGATATTTCATCAACTGTAAGAACAAAATTTTTACATTGGATCAAGGGCCTGGATAAATCAAACATGCCAACGGAATTCATGATTGAGAGTCTTGTGGAACCACCCATCATTGAACTAAACAAGATTGTAAACCTCAGTACATTTTCTTGTACACTGTATCCAAGATCTAATCGAAGTGACTTAACAAGAATTATTCAACGATGTATTGTCAATTCCATTCCGAACATGAATATTGAGTCGTTTGAGCTTGTAAAATCAACTCCAAAAAATATTGAGTTTAATTGGAAACAGTTTAATCTTGATTATCAAGGTATTATTGGAGATCATCCGTATCAACAGATAAAAAACTATGTGGATGAAACCTTGATACCAAAAATTCATGAACTTGATTATTTTTCAATTGCGCAGAGCGTAAAATATAAATACAGACGATATATAAAAAACTATTTACAATTTGAAACACAGGAACAAGAGGAGTTATTTCAATCGCTAAATGGAGGCAACATTCTGATATTGGATGATATAAACACATCAGGATCAACGTTAACAACAATTTTGAAATATGTTAAAACTCTTGCTCCTGAATCAAAAATATTTATTTTTACATTGATTGGGAATGATCGAAGTAACATTTGAGGAGTTATATGAAGGTACCAAATTACATTAAACAGCTGTTAAAACAGCAACGGAATGCTGCAAATGTTGTAATACGAAATGACCTCCTCATTCATGAGTGGCTTCGTAAAAATAAAATTGACGATGGAACTGTACTAGATGTTATGCTATCTCAAAACTCTGTTGTTATATTGACTGAACCTGAGGAGCATGAACAGTGCATGTTAGACTATATTGAGAGGTGTGAAAAACAATGATTGAAGAGTCTGCCGAGTATCAGGGTAAATGGTTAGGTAACAATGTTTACCAATGTTGGACATGTAAAAATTGTGTTGGACAAAGACGTGTTTGTTATGCTCATAATACCAGATCAATTGATCTACCGGAATGTAAGGTTGCTGATTGTTACATGAAATATGTTATTCGTGTTCCTTGTGAATGTTATGAACATGACAGTAGGAAAGCAATTGAATTGTTAGGGGATAAAAATGAAAAATAATACTGTTATTCTGGCTCCACACAGCTATGTTGTGGTTCATCGTAAACAGCCGAGCATTTATGACGTTTATGAAATTGAAACTGGTGAATGGATTTTATCCAGAACAAGCCCGGATAACATTTTACGAATATTTTCTGAATGGTGTTGTACATTCAAATTTATTGATGAAACAATTGGAGAAGTTTATGAGGGTAAAGGAATTTCTGACACAAGCTGTTGAGCAAACAATCAACGATTGGCTGGAAAATAACGAGGATGAGTTTGATATGATTGATTTCAAAGTTGTTCCTGATGGAGTTTGGATACGGTTATATATTCTTTACGAAGAAAAATTTAACAAGATAAATCATCTTCCAAGTCTTGATTTAGCAAAGGAAGAATTTCGTAAACAATGTGTTCGGTTTTTATAAATATTAAACTATAAATCCTTGTGGGAAGAACTAAATAACCTCGACGAGGACATTCCACTGGAGATGGCAAATCTTCGTGGCAAGGATGTAAAAATTGAAGATATTGATTTTTCATTATTTTTCTCAAGAAAATATCCTAACCATGGGTGCCTTGTTAAAATTTGTTGGAACAGAGAAAAAATGACTCATGATACGGGCAACATGGAAATCCACGGTGACTACAAATATAAACAGGATGCATCGTGTAAATATAAACCTGATGCAGTTGAGTTAAGTACTGCCAGATATTTTATTAAAAATATAAAGTCTTGTTTGCAGATGTATGGGAAGAAAAACTTGATCCAACAGATTTAATTGATTATTTTCGTGGAGGACTTGATTGGAAGGATCTACTTCGTTGTTTTATAAATATTAATCCAATGGATTTTACCCGAATCCAAAATTGCAAGACCCGTAAGGATTTGGAAAATTGTGTTCGTGTGTACAAAATTTACAACATGAATGATTAACAAGTTGATAATTTGTTAATTTTCATATATAATATTACCATGAGGTGATAGTATGAAGTTAACTACTGAACAGAAACAAAATATTACAAACGAATATAATCAGTGGAAGGACAAACAGTACGCAGGAAAAACTCTTGAGCAGCGTAAAGAGCTCGATGCATTTTTTACTCCGCCTGAATTAACGATACAGATGATTGAAACATTTGATTCAATTGAAAATAAATCAATTCTGGATCCAACTGCAGGTGCGGGTGGATTAATTGCAGCGTGTATTCTTGCTGGAGCAGATCCAAAGTTATGCTATTGTAACGAGTTGGATGAAGATATTTTGAAAATTTGTAAGGAGAGATTGATTCCGCTGGGAGTACCTGAAGAAAATATTCATCAAGGTAACGCACTTGATCCAAGATGTATTGAGAAAAGTTCGTTCAAAAAAGGATTCAAGATTCCCAAGAAAATCAATTTGTGGTAATTATGGATACATATGTAAAACAAATGAAAACTATTTTGGAGAATATCAAAAAGGAGGGAGTACTACCCTCCTTGCTACTCCACAGTTGCTGTGCTCCATGTAGCAGTACATGCATTGAACAGCTAACTGATTATTTTAATATAACAGTTTTTTATTATAATCCAAACATCGAACCTCTTGATGAGTATCTAAAACGTAAGGAAGAACAAAAATCATTTATTCAACGTTTCCCCCACAAAAATAAAATTGATATCATTGATTGTGACTATGATAATAAATGTTGGCACCATTTTATCCATGGGTTTGAAAAACGTGGTGAAGGAAGTGAACGGTGTTATCGATGTTACGTATTCCGGCTTGAGGAAACAGCAAGACAAACAAAATTAAACAAATTTGATTATTTCGCAACAACATTAACATTGAGTCCTTACAAAAATATCAAGTGGCTAAATGATATTGGATTTGCTTTGGCTCAGAAATATGATGTTAAATATCTTCCATCACATTTTGGATATGATGATGGTGTTGATAGAAGCTGTGAGTTATCAAATCAATATGGATTATATCAACAAAATTACTGTGGTTGTGTTTACTCCAAGATGGAAAATAGCACGATGGAACAAGTTTTTGACACAATGGCTAAAACAAATATAACATATAAACTCTAATTGGTAATGAGAATGATTGACTTACAAGTTGATTATTCTCATTTTTTATTATATAATTTAACTGTTAAAATAATTTGGAGGATGAACATATGAAACATTACTTCATTGTAAGCCACTCAATCAACGAATATAATACGATTGAGGTAGCAATTCGAGAGAATTTTGAAGATGCAAAAGCGGTTATCAAAACAACATCAAATTGGTATGAAAATATTGGATCTGGATATATCAAAGAAATTGATGAAAATTTCCAAACGATCCAAAGCTGGACGTTTTCTAACAATCAAATTGTTCGTCATTATGATTGTATATAACAAGTTGATAAAATAACAGTTATATATTATAATTATAACATAAAATAAATTGGAGGATCAATAAATGGCAGAAGTAATTTTTTGCAAGTGTGGGCACATTCATGTGGTCTCTGATAAGCAGGTGGATAATGCAATTTTGAGTAACAAAGACCATCTGTTAATCTGTGCATCCTGTGGAGCAAGCTACGCAGTTGGAGCTGAATATGAAGGACCTGTTGAGGGATATTACATGCACAGATATGAACTGAATGAAGAAGTAATGTCTCCTGATAATATTAAGGAACGATTCAGTGAAGTTGTTTACTCCAAGGGACATAGTGTTCCGATGATGAGCGGTTACTCTGCAAATTATTACTTCAACGGAAGATTTTCTGACGAACGTGCAATTTCAATGGATGAAGTTAAATATCGTATGATGATGGACCATATTCAGTTCGAGGAAGCATTTGAACGACTTAACAAGGATCGTCACACGGTAAACATGAGTCTGTTTATGAGAAAGACTCCGGACGTCATTCTCAATCAGGTTTGTACATATCATATTGATGGACTCGATTGGAGCGGAACCAAATATGACAAGGAGTAATTTTTAATGAACACATATGTTCATTTTGGAACGACAACATTTGATAAAAAACTGTTTAGACCAATAAAAAACAGTTTTCTGCAAACAAAGCCATCAGGAGGGTTTTGGGGTAGTCCAATTGATGGAAAATATACATGGGAAAAATGGAACATTGATAATGATTTTGCTGATGTATCAGGGTCAGCTCCGAAGCTGTATTTTACATTAGAACCCTCCGCAAAGATTCTGACAATTAACAATGAGGAATCGTTTCAACAATTTGATTCAAAATATAAACTTCCAAAAAGTGACTTACAGTTATTTTACCCATATGATTGGATTCGGATTGCTCAAGATTATGATGCGATGGAAGTTTCAATCAGTGACTATAATGCACTGTATATGAAGTTGTACACGTGGGACTGTGATAGCATTTGTGTTTTTAATCCGAGTGTAGTTGTTCAAGTTGATAAATAACAGTTTTCATATTATAATATGTACATAATTGATGAAGAGGTTATATTATGATGACGTTAAGGCAATATGTTCTTCGTTGTTTGAAAAATGAAGAGTTTGCTTACTACTGGGGTATGGATAATGTGGAACTGCCTGAGGAAGAGCATCAAGGAAGAACAGTTGTATCGGATGACGAAATCAATGGTTTGATGGAAACATTAAATATCACGGTGGATGACGTTATCAAAAACAGAGGTATTACAGCTGCTGAGGAAATCAAGAGTACTGTAAAATTTTATGAAACGAATTCTAAATGTCCCGTTGCAGAATTTCTCGATGAAATCAAAAATCAACAGTTGAAAGAAAAAACTGTTAAAAATATGGTTAAATTAGCTGAGCTCGGAAGTAACGCAAGACCTCCATTGTCTGAATATATCAGCGATGGTATTTATGAGCTGAGAACACAATCAACAAACAATATAACACGTGTATTTTTCTTTTTTATTCATGGAAGTAATATCATTTTTACAAACGGGTATACTAAAAAATCACAAAAAATGGATCCACGTGAATTCAAAAAAGCAAAACAATATCGAGATGAATATTCTAGAAGATTTAATTGAGGAGAAGCAAATGAATCAGTTTGAAACCTATAGTAATGGAAATTATCGGGTTTTTATAAATCTCGAAGACGGGACAAAAATCAGAAAAAATGATTTGGATTTTTTTGAAGCAACCAGTCCTGAAAGCTTCGACCTGAAAATTACCAACAGATGTAGTCACGGGTGTGCAATGTGCCATGAGAAATCTACAGTTGATGGAAAACATGGAGATATCTTGAATCAGAAGTTTTTTGATACCTGTCACCCTTACACAGAGATTGCAATCGGTGGAGGAAATCCGCTTGAGCATCCTGATCTCGAAGCATTTCTTGAAATGTGCAAGGAGCATAAGTTTATTCCAAGCATGACTGTTCATCAGGATGACTTTATGGAACGTAAGGAATATTTGAAAAAGCTATGTGATGAAAAACTCCTTTACGGTCTTGGTGTATCTGTATCTGTTGTAAAGCCAGAGTTGATTGAGGCACTAAATGAATTTCCGAATGCTGTGGTTCACCTCATTGCAGGAATGACTCCCATGGAACGTTTCCAGCAGCTTAAAAATCATAATTTGAAAATTTTGATTCTTGGTTACAAGATTTTCGGTCGGGGTGAGCATCTGTATAAAACAATTGGAGATACGATTCTAGATAATATCAGAGATCTTCGTCAGGATTTGAAAACAATGATTGATGAAGGATGGTTCAAGGTTGTAAGTTTTGACAATCTTGCAATTCGACAGCTTGAAGTTAAAAATCTGATGTCTAAAAAACAGTGGGATGAATTTTACATGGGAGATGATGGTACAGCAACAATGTACATTGACCTTGTAAATAACGAGTTTGCTGTTTGTTCTACAGCTGTTGACCGTTTTCCTGTTACGGATAACATTGAGGAAATGTTTGCAGTTGTTAAGAAACAAACAAAAAACAAAATAAATCAAGTTGATAATTAACAAGTTATATTATATAATATATGTGTAAAAACGAAAAGGAGATAAATAAAATGCGTTATCGTTATTTTACTGATGCTAATCTGAATGTGATCTGTGTTTCTACTTATGCTGGTAAGGCTGTAAGAGGTGTTGCAAAGTGCGATACCAATCATGACAAATTTGATGAAAATTGTGGCAAAAAGCTGTCTCGTGCAAGATGCGACTACAAGATCGCATTCAAGCGTGTAAGACGTGCAAATGAAAAGCTCGTGGAAGCGCAGGAAGCACTTTACAGAGCTCAGCAGCAGTACAACAAGATGCTCGATTATCAGGACAGTGCAATGCAGGAATTTGAGTTCGCTCGTGAGCAGCTTGAGGAGATTGAAACCAATTTGAAGTAAGGATATCATATAAATCAGTAACAAAAAACAAGTTGATTTATTTTGTATATTATGCTATAATAAATATGTGAAATAAATCAATATGCGGGTATGGTGGAATTGGCAGACACGATTCCTAAATCACACAAACGTGGGTGAATCTGGTATACGCACAACTGAACATTGTATATATTACTTGAGCTGATGTAGCCCAATGGCAGGAGGCAACAGATTTAGGATCTGTACAGTATGAGTTCGAATCTCTTCATCAGCACCATTATAAATAATACCATAGGATAGTAATATGTATAATTGCCCTTTCTGTGCTAGGAACTTCAAAAATAATGGAGGTCTTGTTTCTCATCTGTTATTTTGTAAATTAAATCCTGATGTTAAACAACCAATGTTATTCGTTTGCGAATTTTGTGGAAAACAATTTATTGGTAAATCAGGAATTACAAATCATACAAAGTTTTGTAATATGAATCCTGATAAGCAAACGCGAAAATCATATGAACGTACCAAAACTGTTTCAAATGAGGACTCACATGAATATATCTGTAAATATTGCAAAAAATTATGTAAAAATACAAATAGTTTAACACAACATGAGATTCGTTGCAAATATAATCCAGATAGACTGCCAATAAATGATTTTTCAAGCATGTATCAAAAATATCCACAGGAAATAAAAAACAAAATGAACTGGAACAAGGGTGAAACAAAAGAAACAAATCCAAGTGTCCGTTTATATGCTGAAAAACTTGCCGGTAGAAAAGGAACCATGCTTGGAAAAACATACACAAGACCCAAAGATGCAAACACAAAACAATCAGAAACTCGTAGGTTTCGTATTTTGGAAGGAAAAATAACTCCTGTTACATCACATAAATATATAAACTCATATATTGAGTTCCAAGATGGGCGTAAAAAGTTTCTACGAAGTAGCTATGAGTTAATCATTGCAATATTTTTGGATCATTGCGGAATCCCGTTCGAGTATGAAACGATCCGGGCTCCATATTATGACGAATCAAATAATCTACATAGCTTTATTAGCGATTTCAGCATAAAAAATCTTATTTTAGAGATTAAAGGAGTCTATGACGATACAAAATTAACACAGGAAACAGTAGCTTTTGAGAAAATTGGATATACACTTCAAGTTGTATATGAAAAGGATGTTTTCCGTATTCGAGATTACTTACAAAAAACTTTTGATATAAAGAAATTACTTAAACAAGTTCGACAACAATCAAAGACAGGAAATTACTATGTGTATAAGCTTAGTTTTTAGAAAATACGCACCAATTAACCGGGGGGTAACTCATGGAAAATCATGTAGAAACCAACGACCTCACTAATGATAAATTTGTAATCAAGAAGGGTACTCGATTGGTTGACCTTTTTGAGAAAATGGATGTTATCGGAGCAATTGAGCGTCGTGAAAATTACAGAAAACAGCACGAACTTCCTTCCATTGAGGAATATTACAACAATGATAAATAATATCTCCTTCGTGGGTAGATGTCATGGAAATACCTAATAAGTTATGGGTATTTCGGTCTCATAGTTACGGTTCGATTCCGTAAGGGGAGCTGAAGATGCCAACTTCAGAAATGGCAATTGTGGCAGTTGTGCGTTAGATGCTACGTTGAGAATAAACGCAACAAAGCGTGATGAGATTTCAGACGCATGGAGGGGTGAAAATCTATTCCTCTCAACTGACGTGGGATGTTCCCCGTTAACAGAACACTACTTGGACGGTTCAGTGTTCATATAGAAGAAACCGTTAAAGCCAACAGGCTGGTTTATAATTAACCAGCTGGGGTAGCTGGCACAGATCAATGATAACCTACTTTGATCAATTTGGTGCTACGAAGCCGAATAATGATCGTGTGGCTTGAATCCACCTCGGATACAGCAGCTGTAGTTAAATGGAGTTCGATGAACAGCCAAATAAATGATACACTAGCTCACTACAAGCGAGGTACCCATCGAGGGCTGGAGTAACGATGGTAAAAATAAAATCCCCAGAATGTTTTTCGGTATCAGAAAACAACCGACATAGAGTGCAAGTGTTGTGGGTCGAGGCCCATTGTAGTTGAAATGATGGGTCGGTAAGGACAAGATGTGGAAATGCACAGTAGCATGAAAAACCCTCGATGTTAAGCTGATCTGCCACGTGTAGAAACAGTTGAGTCCTGTAGCGAGGGCGTATAACAATATCGTTAATAAAGCCAGTACGCGAGCAATGGTACATTATGGGTGAGAAGCTAGTCCCATTTTAATCAGGAGAATTTATATGTACATGCATTTGAATGAAGAACAGCTGCTTGAAATGGCAGAAATTGGTCGTTTTGATGGATACAAGATTTTAATTTATGGATCAGAAGGACCTGTTGCTCACTTTCACGTTGATAACAATGAGAAAAATATTCATGCGTGTGTTAAAATTCTTGAGGATGGATATTTTCAACATGGTAAATATAAGGATGTACTTCCTACAGCTGTTGTTAAAAAATTAAACTTATTTCTTGCATCTCCTCATAAGTTTTTCGGTAAGGATGGATACACTAACTGGCAAATTATTTGTATTTACTGGAATGATAATAATCCTGATTACTCTATCGACGAGGATCTCGATAAACTTACAATGCCAAAATATAACAATCTGTGAACGTAGCTCAATTGGTAGAGTTCCAGACTTCCAATCTGGATGTTGCGAGTTCAAGCCTCGTCGTTCACTCCAGCTCATTCAACATGGGCATTGATCACCTCCTCCAATTTTACTGTTTCTTGATTGTTCTAACATAAAAAGAACAATCAACCATTATGTTTCTGTAGTTTGAAATACACAAAGTGCACACTGACTGATCCTCCTGTGTAACTGTGGTAGAAGTTAAAACAGCAATTTTTCTACATATTGCAGATGCAAGTGCAAATCTTGCCAGAAACACAAATAAATCAAGTTGATAATATTGTAATAATATATTATAATATTGGTGTAAATAAAATTATTCCTCTTTAGCTCAGTCGGTAGAGCGCATGACTGTTAATCATGATGTCGTTGGTTCGAGCCCAACAGGGGGAGCCATATTGCAGGATGGAGCAGTTGGTAGCTTGCCGGGCTCATAACCCGGAGGTCGTGAGGTTCAAGTCCCACTCCTGCATCCATTGTTTACAAGTAGCAAAGAAAAACTTGTCGTTGGTTTCGTACAACCATTCATGCTCGAGTGACGAAATTGGCATACGTGATTGACTCAAAATCAATTGCTCGTAAGAGCATGCGGGTTCAAGTCCCGCCTTGAGCACCAAAATAGTGCCCAGTAGCATAGTGGTTAGTGCACGCGGCTTTGACCCGCGTAAGGATTGTTCGATTCAATCCTGGGCAGCCAATACAAAATGAGCTGTTCGTATTGAGCAGCTCATTTCCATGTATAAAATAACTGTAAACAAAATTTAATCTGAGGTGATTATCAATGATCAACACGATTCGTTTACGGTGTATGTTAGGCTGGCTTGGATTATTACTGCCGTGGATCGTTGTTTTATTACTGTGGATGTTTCCTGCTTCAATCTCTGCTACATATTATACATATGAAGCTGGTCCTGTGTTTATGATTATTTTAGGATCTGCAAGTTTTTTGTTGATTTCTTACAAAGGATATGATACATTTGACGACGTTCTGAATACGTTTGCTGGATGTTTTGGATTAATGATTTGCATTTTCCCCTGTTTTAATCAAGAACTAACAAACGTAGGAACGTTTCAGTTGCCAAACAATGTTAGTGGAGTGATTCATAACTGTTCTGCAATTGGATTTTTTGGTTGTTTATCATTTAACTCGTTGTTCAGATTTACAAAACATGGTGACTTACCATTAACAACAAACAAGAAAAAACGTAACATTATTTATATTGTTTGTGGTATTGGAATGATTGCTGCATTTTCATTGTTTTTACTTCCGGACTTTTTTATCAAGGTGTGGTTAATTGAAGCAATTGCATTGTTTTTCTTTGGCATATCATTTTTGACAAAGGCAAATTGTTACAAGTGGTTATTTTGTGACTGACCAAGTTGATTAAAATAAACATTTATATTATAATATGTACATAATTAAATCAAGGAGATAACATCATGGATGTAAAAAACGAAAATGATCTTCGTGCTGCTGCAGCTGTTATTAATCGAGATATGATCGGTTTATGTAACAGCAAAACAGTTAACGAATCAACAGAGCTATTTGAACGTGTTTGTCAAGAACTTACTGATGTTTACATGTACAAGGTAGCAACAAATGAGGAAAATAATTAACACGGATCTGTCTCTCAAGATTGAAAAAAGAGACAACGAAACCTTCAGAAGTACGCTTCTTGATATTTTGGAACAACATGCCCAACGTGAAAACTCAATTGATATTGTCAAGCTGGATGTTGGAGATACAAGTGTAGACGTTGTTAATCATTTTGTCTCTGGGCTAACAGAAATTATAGAACATCAGGATATTGATAAAAATATTATTTTTGTTCCTGTTGGTGAAAAACTTCCTGTTAAGGATATAAAAATTTCAAGAGTTGTTGTGGAGGAAGTTGATAATGTTGAAGAAAACAATCGAGAAGGAAAAACGGAAGAAACGTAAAACTTGGGTTGGATTGTACACAAGATTGACTCCCACAAAAACACAAAAGAAACAAAAGGAAGCCCGTAAGGAATTCCAAAAAACACAGCGCGAACATTGTTAATTAACTTGCACAACGACAGCACATACCCGCGCTTGGGTTTAATTGATTAACATGGATATTTATTCCAGTAAAAATTAAGCCTGTTACAACAAGTTAAAAATTTACAATGTTCAAGTTGATAATTTTGTAGTTTCATTATATAATATGAGTGTAAAATTTAATAACACCTACATAAAACATTTCAAGGAGTAAAATTATAATGGATGTTCGTCCTGGTGTTATTAAAAATTATGCACAGCGACATGTTATTTCAGATAATCATTGTTTTGCTGTTTATGGAATTTCAATAATTGACCAAAATGGCGATATTATTACAAATTATGCTCAATGGGCGGATGACATCAAATATTTTAATTCAGTTACTGATTTTCAAAATTATGTAAATAAATTAAAACAAAATTTACATGTTGCAAAAATTCATTATGTGACTTCGTTTCCAATAGGAAACTTACATGGCGAAAAATAAAACCAATGCAGTGTTGAGGTTTGTCATTTCCTCGAGAGTTTAATCACTGGTGGTAGTTCGTTTAGTAAAAAGCTCTCATACCTCCTTTCTTTTCTCCAAAAAACTTGATTACAAAATGATCATATTCAAGTTTCTTGCAGCATCAAGTTTTAACGAATATGATCGATCTTAATAATTAAAAAGGATAATCAAAATGAAGTTCAGCCGAATGTTGGATGAAGAAGTTTCCGAAAATCGTCAGTCTTACAAGAAACAGAAAAACAATCAGTTAACAGCAGCTCAAATTTTTACAATGGGTCAGCAATTGTCCAGGAAACCTGTTGACAATAAAACAGTTTTTGGATACATAACTGATAACAATGTTAAATGTAAGTACAACAAGGAATCAATGATTTTTGTTCGTTATAATGATGAAAAAATTATTGAGACCAAGATGATTACATGGGGAAGTTTTTCAGGCAACAAATCATTTGAGTATATGGACGAATTGACTTAACTCAAGTTGATAATATTGACCGAATATATTATAATATATGTGTAGTAAATAAATAATATTATTTGATCAATATTTATGCCGGAGTGGCGGAATAGGCAGACGCAGGGGACTTAAAATCCCCTGGGGGAGACCTCGTACGGGTTCAAGTCCCGTCTCCGGTACCATTATATCAAGGAGTTACAATCATGATCTTGAATGATGATCATCAATTGTACAAGGGTGTGTTCTGGATAATTGATTCTGAGAATCTTGAAAACAATAAAAATTATTGTTTTACAATTCCTTCAGATCAATATGGAAATGTTGCTTCAACAGATCTTGAGCTGAATGCAAAATCCGGTACAACGTATAATCATGAAAAATTATGGAAGTCGCTTCCCAGACTATTTACTCAAGGAAAACAATATAATTATTTTCCGAGAGGTAGAGTTGAAATCCAAAACTCAAAAGCAACAATTTATTTGAATCCAGTAATCAACAACGAGGAAGTTCAAAAATTTTTGATTGACGAATTTCACTTGACTAAATCAAACGGAATCAATAAAATTATTTTTCATTCAGACGGATCTGAACATTATAAATGTTATCTTGATAATTAAAAATTTGTGGTGCTACGAAGCAAAAAGGAGAAGCAAAACGTTTGAATCGTTGGTAAGCTTACCTGAGAGCAATAGGAGCAGTAGTAAATGGAGTTTGATGAACAGCCACAATGGTTTGGTTATTTTCCATATAAAGTGATCCGAAGCAGAGGAAGTCTCGAATGTGGAGTCTGTACAGCATCGTGATTTTCGAGTAGTCGATGCACATTAACAGGGGTCGTTCGTGAGTGAAATGATATATCTCACGGTGGAGCTCAATTTCCACAAGACATATATATATTTATATTATAGTACAGTCGCGATTGATTGGTTTGAAAAGTACAAATGAGCTGTATGAAGTAAATCGAAGCAACACGCGCAACATCCGTCAGGTTTATAGCAAAGGAAGGCCCATAACTGGGTAGACCTTAAATCAATTCTGACAATGGGTTAGGTCGGAGCAGCGTCAGGTTAGCTCGAAAGGGTTCTGACGTCAGGGGTGCAACGAGTGTGAAAACACCGCCACAAGTAATTGTTGGTTGTGGTTACCTGACGGATGTTATTTTATCTGGGTGTGGCTCAGTTGGTAGAGCGCTGCATTTGGGATGCAGAAGTCGCACGTTCAAATCGTGTCACTCAGACCAGAGCAGGAAGATAAGCAAATTAACGGTCCTGCGTTATCTCAAAAAACCGATATGTGCCGTCTCGATGATGTTAATCGACCATATTATGGAGAGTGAAGGCAAGAGGATTGCCGCCCGCCTGCTAAGCGGTGCGTACCTGTAATGGGTATCAGTTTCGAGTACTGCGCTCTCCGCCATTTTATTCTACATAAATTATTAATAAAGGGATATATATATATGAACACAGATAAAACATTACATGAGTTATTTGAGGAGTTAAACAAATTGGAAAACGCTCAAGATATTCTTGATTTCATAAAGACTGAAGTAGGGACAGTTTCATCTCCCTACAGCGGTCCCACGTACATTCTTCCTGATGGGTCGATGTTGAATATGAGACATTTTAAGCATCATGCTGAAATCGAAAAACTATTAATTGATAATGGTTATAGTCATGATAAATACATTCCTACAGGAGGCAGTCCAACAATGAGGGCTCTTGGAGCTCTACGATGTGACACTGTTAAATATTATATTGATCTTCCGGATACTCAACTTACACGAGAACAGTACAATACTCTTCTTGTGTGGTTGGATTATCTTAGTAAGGAGTGTAGATTGGTAACAGTTTGTGCAGACTCTGGGAGAATCAATACAACATATAAATTCAACGAAACAATATCGGATGACATCATTTCTAGAATTCGTCGTTATTATATTTCGGGAAGATTGTACGAAACTATGGAAATAAAGGATACACGTCAGTACAATGCAAAATTTTCAAGAAAACCATTTGGAGAGGAATTGATTGATTTTGATGATACCTCCGTTTTGGCGGAGGAAGTAGAAAATAGTAAAAAGCGATATCTGGAGTAATCGTAAATCAAGTTGATAAATCATTATTTTCATATTATAATATATGTGTAAAATAAATGAAGGAGTTGAGTAATATGGATTCCAAACTTCAAGAAAAATTGAATCGAATTGCAGATCTTGAAAACGAGGGTTATAGTCAAGATATTATTGAAGCTGTAGAGGAGTTCATCGAAAACCCAGAAGCAAAATCTCCAATTTTTCAAACTGTTGATGAAATGTGGGAATGTTTGAACAGTGAGGATAACAAAAATGAAAAATCTAATCTTCACAAATAAATATAAAAAACAGTGGAAAGAGGTTTCTCGTTATCCCTCATATGACGACAAATTGTTAAAGGATTACACTGTTATGCTTCAAAAGGATGAAAAATTACCTGATAAAGCAAGAGATCATAAGCTTGCGGAACACTCAAGATCTGAGTATCAGGGGTGCAGAGATTTTCATCTGTCTCCCGATATTGTTGTGGTATATCGTGTAACAAGTGATATTATTGAATTTGTTGCAATTGGTAAACATAACAAATTGAAACTTACAAGCTCATGGAATTACAAAACAACACAGATGACAGAAATGAGTTTATAAATGAACTCAGATCAGAAGGACTTACGGATTCATTGATTTCAGCTATACTTGATGCAGTTGAAAATCCTCGTAATGAAGATGATGTAACATTTGCAACAATGGAGGATTTTTGGAAATGGTTTAATGAAAATGAGGAAAATAATAAACAATCAAGTTGATAAATCAATAAATCTATGCTATAATATATGTGTAATAAAAAATAAATAATATGTACCATTAGCTCAGTTGGTCAGAGCTACCGGCTCATAACCGGTTGGTCCAAGGTTCGAGCCCTTGATGGTACACGGGGTGTTAGCTCAGTTGGGAGAGCACTTGCCTTGCAAGCAAGAGGTCATCAGTTCGATCCTGATACGCTCCACCATTATTTGCACCTGTAGCTCAGTTGGTAGAGCACCTGACTTTCATAGATTAGCATAAGTAATGCGCCGTTTCGGAGATATAAGCCCAAATCTTATATCTATGACCATAATCAGGTTGTCGTTGGTTCGAATCCAATCAGGTGCACCAAATCATTGAAAAACAATTGTATAAATATACATATGCTACATTGGCTCAGCTGGTTAGAGCAGCCGCCTTGTAAGCGGCAGGTCATCCGTTCAAATCGGATATGTAGCTCCAATCTGGAAGATTATCGAAGCGGTCATAACGAGGCGGTCTTGAAAACCGTTTGCCGGAAACGGCACGAGGGTTCGAATCCCCCATCTTCCGCCAATAGCTTAAAGCTAGTACAGCTTACTTCAATGATGAAATTTTGGGATATTTTTTAGTTGTACATTATTTAAGCAGTGATTGTAAATTGCACTAAAACTAATTTACCTGTTGTGTTAATAAGCTAGTGGTGCTTACTTCAAATTAATAGATTACAAAAAGTTCAGTGCCACAATAAACATCATGATTCATAGCTAATGTTGCTTACTTCATTAAATATAAAATTCTTACATAATAGTAACATAATCAAATGAATCAAACCTCCTCCAAAATGTAATAAGCTAGTGCTGCTTACTTCGCTGCAAAGCAATCAACTTGTAATTGATCTAGTAGCACAATATTTATTACAAACAAAAAATATTAAACAACATTTATTTTAAGGAGAAAACTTAACATGGAAAAAATTTATACCGATTACCTTCTTAGCAAGCGTATTTTGGTTTCTGATGTCGACAAGCAAGTTGACTCGAATGAAACCATTGCGCGTGCTCTTTTTTGTCTCTACAATGAATGTGGAGTTGTTGTAAAGCGTGGTAAGGAACTGATTACAGCCGAGACAGCAAAAAAGCTGCTTGACGTGATGTACGTAAGAGTTCCCGATGCTTTTTATCGTAACTACCCCATGAGTGTTCTCAGCATGACTCCTGACCAGTTGCTCGTAGATCAGCTTGTTCACTATGCCATTACATATGGTCTCAATGAAGTTGATGAGGCGGGTCATTCTATTTTTGAAGAAAATCTGATGGATCGTGCACCGCTCAGAGATGAGGATATTACAGTTTCTTACTGGAGTGTGCTTACTGAAGAACAAGCTCATAATGCTATCAAGGTATGTGCAATGGATCTTCTCAAGGGCTCTAGACCGTTGAACGTAAATCAGGAAGAGTTTGTTCTTGCAGTTTACAACGATAACACATTTGATAATAACGAAATTTTTAATGTTATCAAATCCAAAAACATTGCAATTCGGCTATTGCTGCTTACTAGAGACTGGGCTTTTACGAAGTTTTTGAATCTTGCAGATGTTATAAAGGTTGTTGAGGAACTTCTTGCTGCTGAGTACTACACAAGAACCTATGGTGAAAAGGTACCCTCAATCAAGAAACTCAATTTGAAGAACAAGGATCGTAAATTTATCACTCAGGTTTTGGATCGAATCCTGGAGCGTAGAAATATTGAGTACTCTGAGTGTTATGAGAAAAAGAAAATTTGGTGTGGACTTCTTCATCATATTCATTACGTTGCAAAAACTGCAGAGGGGCAGGAATTTGTCAATGAAATGAGGAGTAAGGGTAACCAATCTGTTTTTGCTTACACTGAGAGTTATCTCAAACAAGGATATCCTGTTACTGCAGCAAAATATCTTGTTGCTAGAAAATCCTCCAGTGCGTTGATTCGAAACCTCAATTATATTTTGAGCAGATGTATCTCACTCGAACAGGTTTCCGGAGTACTGAATAGCCTTGGAGCTGATTTTAACATCGTTGCAGCAATTCAGCTGTATGAAAAATATAAATATATGACCGATTCTCAAGATGAACGAAGAACATTTTCATTTGTAAAATGCAAGTTAAATCGTGTTCACAGAGAAACGGATGAGGAAGTTAAATGTCGTAAAAGCTATGTTCCTGCTGTTATTCGTAACAGTGTAACAGAACAACTTCTCAGGATCATCAAGGAAAAACTTGCCAACACCATTGACAAGAAAATCTATATTGATCCCGCAATGTCTCATTATGCTCTCCCCATTAATGAGTCCACTGGTAACACTGGGCTGGGGTACATGACAATTGGATCTCGTATTCCTCTTGGAAGCAAAAATATTCGTGCATTTACCTACTGGGAAAAGGTGAACGATATTGACCTTGCTTGTTTTGCGTTGAATAATGATGGATCCAGAAATGAGTTTTCTTGGAGAACAATGCGAAATAATCAGTCTAGCGCAGTAACATACTCTGGAGATCAAACCTCTGGATATAATGGTGGATCTGAGTTTTTCGATATCAATCTTGTTGAGTTCAAAAAGCAGTATCCAAATGCAAGCTATATTGTTTTTACTAACAATGTTTACAGTGATAAAAATTTCAGTGAAACAATTTGTACTGCAGGATTTATGCTTCGTAAGGATCTTCAATCCGGTAAGGTATTTGAACCCAAAACAGTTGCAACGTCGTACAAAATTACTGCAGATTCAACATTTGCTTATTTGTTTGCAATTGATTTGAAAACAAATGAAATGATTTGGCTCAATCAGGGTGTGGACACTTGCTCGCATATTGGAGCTAACGCCGAGATGTCTCAGCTTGAAAAGGCATTCAACATCTGCAAGGTGTTCAATGTTTATAATTTCTTCACCTGGTGTGCAAATCCTGAAATGATTGTTGAAAAACCGGAGGATGCAGAAATTGTTGTTACTGACCTTGTAGAGGGCGACAATGTTATTCATGGTTGTGACGTAGAAAAAATTCTTCCGTACATGAACATCTAATCAAAAATCATGAGGGAGTTATTACAGCTCCCTCATTTATTTTATATAAAAACTAAAAACTTTACTATGGAGGATTTATATGGAACAACGAATTCAAGTTGTAGAAAGCTCATACGATGTACGAGATTACAAAATTTGTGCTGAAAAACAGTTTCCTGATTCCTTTGAACTACCGCTACGTGTAAACATCAAAAATCAGGGATCAAAGCCAACATGTGTTGCTCATGCGCTTGCGTCACTTGTTGAGTATCATAATCTGGTTGAAACCAAGGAGTACAGAAAATTCAGCACTGAATTTATCTATGGTACTAGAGATATTGGTTACTACATGGGTGATGGAATGTGTATTCGGAACGCACTGAATACAATCCGTAAATATGGAGACTGCTACTATACAGATTGCCCTGGAAATTCCAACGTCGAAACTGCGATGACAAAAATCAATGAAAACGTGGATGAATACAGAAACAAGGCATATCCTTATCGTATCGGATCATATTATCGTGTTAAAACTCCTGAAGAAATTAAAACCGCGCTGATGAATCATGGCCCTGTTGTTATCTCAATGACAACAATGGAAAATGCAAAAATTGTAAATGATTGTTACACATACGCAGATGATGCTAAAAAACGAGGACTACATTGTGTACTGATTGTTGGTTGGAATGACAAAGGATGGATCATTCAGAACTCTTGGGGATCCAACTATGCAGGAGATGGTTATTTCACTCTTACATATGATATCAAGATTAATGAAGCTTGGGGAACAATTGATCAAACAAATGATACATCGATGTTGAAAACTAAGCCCAGAAACAAATTCATGGATACCATTTACAATTTGATTAACAAGGTTGTAAATTGGTGGTTTTCCAAGAAACGTAAAAAGTCGGAAACAAATTAAAACAAGTTGATAAAATTTATTACCTCCATTATAATTATATTAACTACAATATAATTACATATGGAGGTAATTTTATGGGATGTGATATTCATGTTTGTTGTGAGTACAGGCCTAGAGAATCTGTTCGGTCAGGAAACGGCTGGATTGAGAAAAGACTTGAGTGGCACACGATGGACGTTTTTCAGAAAAACCTGAAGGGTGAGTATGAACTACTTCCATTATACTCTGATCGTTGTTACTCACTGTTTGCAAACCTTGCAGGTGTTCGTAGATATAACGATGAGTTGATTATTGACGAACCAAGAGGGCTTCCTGGCGATATTTGTGAAGATACTCGTAAGTGCTATGAATCATGGGGAAATGATGCACACACTTGCAGCTGGTTTACGCTATATGAACTTTGTGACTGGTATAATAAATATGGTAAAATTAAATACCGGGGCTACCTTACTGCACATGACGCTGCGCGGGTAAAGCAGGATGATTGGTATCAGCCAGACTGTATCTATGAGTCAAACAAAGATGATGCTACATTGATTTTAACTGAATGGGTACATAATAATTATCCACTAGAGGAGTTTATTAACAAGATTAAACAACGAGCTGATGATTTTTATTTTCTGTTCTTGTCGGAAGGATCTCGGCTATCGGAAATAACAATTGAGAAGATGAAAGACATTCGTGTTGTATTTTGGTTTGATAACTAACGGAGGAATTTTATATGAATTTGTATGACTGGGCCAAAAATGAAATCAAGCTTGCTTGTAAAGCGAGATCAAATTGTAATGAATCGGATGAATATTACAAAGCCTGCTGTGAAAGTGCATTACGAGCATATGATTTTTTGCTTGATGATGGACACTCCGGAATGAGTTGGAATATCACAAAAAATATTTTAATGAGATTAATGGATAACAAACCATTGTCTCCTATCACAGAAAACGATTTTGAACCCGACCCTGAGATTCATGAGTCTCCTGAGTGGTTACAGGAGCTTGGAATTGTTTCCGACATTCCATGCACTCGCATGAGTGGACTTTACAAATACACTTACAAGGACGGTACAGTAAGGTACAAGGACATTAACCGCATTACAGCATATGATGAAGAAAGTAATACGCCATGGAATTCCGGATGGGTTAACAAGATTGTTGATGAGATGTATCCAATAACAATGCCTTACATTGGTGAAAAATATATTGCATATGTTAAGGAAAGCAAATCAGCTGCTTGCAAGGGCGACTTTGATTGTGCTGTTTTCAAAACATTGAAACATCCAGATGGAACTGTTGAAACAATTAATCGATATTTTGTGGAGGATGAAAATGGTTCTTGGATGGAGGTTAACGAATCTGCATATAATAAATTTATTGGAGGAAATTGAATGAAAAAAATTATCAAAAGTGGTAAGAAGATTTATCAAAAAACATGTTCTCGTTGTGGCTGTGAGTTTACGTATGAAAATGAGGATATCAATTTTATTGGAAATGTAACTTGTCCTGAATGTGGTTGTGTGCTTGCACACATTACGACCCTCAACACTCCCAACACACCATACACACCAATCCCCACTAATCCCTGGTATGTTGGTGACCCTCCGTTTGATTACAATCAGGTTACTTGTCAACAGTTCCCCGATGTTGCAACAAATGGCTATGTCGGAAACAATAAATATATTGGCATCCATGAAACATCTGTTAAACTTGATCCAACAATTGCAATTCAAGATTCAAATAAAGTAGAAAAATGATTATCCTTGTTGACATGGATGACACAATTGAGGAATTACTTCCTGCGTGGTGTCGTTGGCTCAATAAATATTATGGAACAAATGTAAATCCAAACAACATTACTGATTGGGAAGTTGCAAAATTCTTTCCTGAGTTAACTATTGATCAAGTTTTCAGCCCATTGATTGATAACAGCTCATTTTGGAAAACGGTTAAACCAAAACCTGGAGCAGTTAAATATCTGAAAAAACTTGTTAATGAGGGAAATGAAATTTATATTGTAACAGCTTCTCATTATAAAAATATCGCTCCAAAATATGAGTACATAATTGAAAAATATTTCTCATTTATCCATTGGAATCATTTTATTATAACTTGTAATAAACAGTTAATAAATGGTGATGTTTTAGTTGATGATGGTACACATAATTTGGAAGGTGGTAATTACACTAAAATATTGTTTACAGCTCCTCATAATAAATCATATGACACATATAAAAACGATATGTACAGAGCTGATTGTTGGAAGGATGTTTACAATATTATCCATAAACTTCAGGGCAGCCAGAAATGACTGCCCTTCAAGTTGATTATTTTTAACTGTTATATTATAATATGTTTGTAAACAATAAAGTTAAACTTGAGTTAGGAGTAACACATGAGCAAAAATTACATTGTAATTAATGGGAAGAAAGCAAACTTGACTGAAGATCTGCTGAAAGCACTGGGAATTGCTGTGTCACAGAACAATCCGTTCAGAAGAGTTTCATTCGAGGAAAGTTATTACTACATTGAACAGTGAGACAATGTTGTTTTAAGCTATATTGAAAAACATGATGACACTGATGATGGACAGTACAATTCGGTTAATTATTTCAATGATAGAAAAGTTGCAGAGCAAGTAGCACTTCATCAGTTACTTTATAGGAAACTGTTGAAGTTTGCTTACGATAGTGGATGCGTAGATACGGCGAAGTGGAATGGTGTAAATCTCCATTGGTGTATCTATTACGACAATAACAGCAATATATTTGGTACCAAATGCTATACTGTTATACAACATTCAAATATATATTTTTCTACAAGAGAATGCGCAGGACAGGCTATCAAGGAAGTCGTTGAACCATTCGTGAAAGAGCATCCTGAATTTGTTTGGTAAATAAAATTATTGGAGTATGTTAAAATGAGACAGTACAAATTTTTTGATAACTACAAGTGTAAGGGAGATCTTTCTCCGTTTGAAGTAAAAATGATTGAGTATAAACATGGACCTGTAATTGAAACTCGTGGACTTGGAACTACAGTTATTGCAATTTCGGGTCATGCACAGAACGGGAAGGACACATGTGCACAAATGTTTGAGGATGGATTTAAGAGGCTGAATAAAAAAGTCAAAATTATCCATTATGCAGATTTGCTCAAATTTATGTGCAAAAACTACTTTGGATGGGATGGTAACAAGGATGATGCTGGAAGAACATTACTTCAGAGGGTTGGGACGGATGTTGTAAGAACACAACGACCTGATTTCTGGGTTGACTTTGTGTTTGATCTGTTACATCTGTTCCCTAACGAGTGGGATTTTGTTATCATTCCTGATACGAGATTCCCTAATGAGGTTTCCGGTGGGTCAAAACGTGGTGACCTTGATATAATCCATGTAAGAGTAAACAGAACAACTCCTGGTTGGGTCAGCCCTCTTACGGAGGAGCAGCAGCATCATAAATCCGAAACTGCACTTGATGATGTAACTCCTGATTATTTGATCGAAAACGATACCCTTGAGGACACCCAGAAGCAAGTGAATGAGTTGTGTAGCAAGTTTGTAAAAATGTACAAGGAGGATTAATTATGAATCTTGATCAGAGTAACGCATTTATGATTCGTAATGATGGAGAAATCTTCAACGTTAGAACTCATCCCTACGGAAATGAAGACATTGAATACGTGGAGGAGACTCTTGCGGCAGCTGAGTGGCTTTACAATCACACAAGCAAGGATAGTACAAAACTCCTTATTGTAAAATTTATCAAAACGTGGGCAAACTCGCTTGATTATGTAAATGACAAAACGGCTGTTGATAAAATTTATCATGCAATTGATGAGAGACCTTACAAGTTTTTGAGTAAAGAATTTGTAAAAGCGCTTGACAATCCAATCAGTGCAACAAAACCATATGATGATCTTGAAACTGTAAATAAACTGGTTTGCATGGAGCTGAATCAGGAGTTCCTTCGTGCTAGATATGGAGGAATGTACAATACGATTCAGGGATCACGAGAAATGGTTTTCAGAGTTTCATCCGTTGGATTTAATTGGTTTAATATTATCTGGAAGTTTGTTGAAGAGAACAAGTCCAGGATTGACTACGTTACAGTGTGTGCCGATGAGGAAAGCACAGGACGTGAAGCATATTATTATAATCATAATGGTACGATTTTTTACAGAACTCCTGTTGACGAATTTATTATGGTGTCAGGAAATCCCATTGTTGAGAAGTTGAAGAAAAATCCTGCGTATAAACTTTATTTGGCTGAAGGAAAATCTCTTTCTGATGCTTTTTGTTTAAGAAATTATGGTAATGTTGTTTTTCAAAATCAGCTGAGACGAGATAAGGAAATCTTGAAACATTATACTCAAATCATGGAAGATTAACAAGTTGATATATTTTAACTGTTATATTATAATATATGTGTAAAATAAATTTGGAGGATGCATAAAATGAGCAATGATCCTAAAGATGCAGTGGTAGATTTGTCAAAATTGATCAAGTCTTCCACGAAAACATCATCGGATAATAAAACAAATGCATCAACACTAATTACCACAGTAAACGATGATGCTAATATTATTGAACGTGATGGCTGCTTTGGAGATGATTTTAACCACAAAATTCATCTTGGTAAGTGTCTGCTTCCTGTACAGGTTATGTTTCTTGACGATGCAACACTTGCATATTATCCTTGTGAAGTTATGGCAATTGACAATACAGGTCGTTATCAAGTAGTCATTGTTAAAAATGAAACATTTGTTAGCGTGCTGTATTATAATGGAGCACAACAGATTTACAAGGCAATTGAAGATCCTACTATAGATGAGTTTCAATTTGATGTAAAAGTAAAAAATCCTCAAGCGCTGTTTGATATTTATGAAAAACTTGTTGAAGAAGCACATAAATAAATCAAGTTGATTATTTCAAATAAATCCATTATAATATAACTGTTAAATAAAATTGTTAGGAGATAGTAAAAATGCCTGCAAATGTTGAAACAATGATGTATGTAAGAGAAAAGCCTTGGCACGGAATTGGGACAATGGTTGAAGAAGCTCCGACTTCCGCTGATGCACTTCATCTTGCTGGACTTGACTGGAATGTTATTTCCAAGCCTGTTTTTACGGATGATGGAATTCGTATTCCTGGTTATGTTGCTAACACAAGAGATTCCGACAACAGTGTTCTTGGAATTGTTTCTGACAAATATAAAATTGTTCAGAACGTTGAGGCATTTCAGTTTACAGATAACCTCATTGGTGAAGATGTTCGATACGAAACAGCGGGATCATTGAGAAACGGTAAAACAATTTTTCTGCTCGCACAGCTTCCAAAAACGTCAATTCTTGGAGATGAAATCGCTCCGTATCTGTGTTTCACATCTACTCACGATGGTACTGGAGCTGTTCGTGCACTCATAACTCCGATCAGAGTGTGCTGTAGTAATACACTAAATCTTGCATTGAGCACAGCAAAGAGAACATGGACTTGCAAGCATATGGGTCGGATTGATGATAAGCTTCAGGAAGCAACAGAAACACTTCAGCTTGCAAATAAATATATGACGGAGCTCAATACTGCAGCAGATCGTCTTGCAAATACCAAGATCAGTGATGATGAAATTCATAAACTGGTTGCAGAGATGTTTCCGATTAACACTGAAGACAACGCAAGAAAAACTGCAAACATGGAAAAAGCAAAACAGGAATTTATGGTTTGCTACTTTATGCCTGATATTTCTCAGTTCCGCAACACAGCTTACGGACTTGTAAATGCTGTTTCTGATTTTATTGCTCACACGTCCCCTCTTCGGTCGACAGAAACATTCAAGGAACGTAATTTTGAGAAAATTGTTAATGGTCATCCTCTTCTTGATGCAGTTGTTGAGCGCTGTGGAGTTAATATTTAATCAATTGAGGTGGCAGGATAAAACTTGCCACCATTTTTGTAGTTGATAAAACTGTATCAATATATTATAATAACAACTGTAAAATAATTTATGAGGTAACTTGATTAAAATGAGTAGTAAAAATGCATCAGAGGTACGTCTTGATCTTTCAACCATTGATATTGTGTTTGAAAATGTTGACTTTGTTACAATAAAAACTTCTAACATCGAACAACTATCCATTGAAAACATATCGGAATCAAAATATCTTCATGATCAGTACATTACAAACAACTTAAAATGTGAACAGCTTCATCTTGTGTTGAAAAATCAATGTAAAAATCAAAAAACATATTTTCAAGAAAACTATGAAGAAAATTCATCTACATTATTCTCCAGAATGTTAAAATACAACGACATTGTTAACATTGAACTACACTATAAAAATGGAACACAAGAAACAATTTATGTTCCGTATGATGGTAATGAAGAGAATAAAAATCAAAAAACATACATTGATGAACAGGGCAATCTTGTAGTTGAAATAATGAAGGAGAGTAATTGTGGCTAACGAATATTCTGCTGACAGTATCAAAGTACTTGACAGCTTACAGCATATCAGATTGAGAAAAGGTATGTACATTGGTGATGCAACTGATGCACGTGCGTTGCTTTCAGAAATTTTTGATAATGCGATTGATGAAGTTCAGGCTGGGTTTAGCTCAGAACTTGTGATAAATGTTGATACAAAAAATAATAAATATGAAGTTCGTGACTACGGTCGTGGAATTCCTCATGGTAAGAAGAAACTTGCAAATGGTGATGAAAAGGAAGTTCTTGAAGTTCTGCTTACAGTTTCTAACAGTGGTGGTAAATTTGATAACAGTAGCTACAATTATTCCAGTGGATTAAATGGACTAGGCCTTACTGTTACCAATGCTCTTTCTAATGTTATTGAAATTACTTCCTATCGTAAAGGTAAATTTGTTAAAGCAACTTGTCATGGAACTGATCATGTTGAACTTGAGTATGGTACATCAACAGAGCATGATGGAACAAATGTAATGTTTATTCCAAATCCTGAGTATTTCAAGCACAAAACAATTCCAATTGATTTTATTCGGGATCGTTGTCGAGTCGCAAGTGCTCTTGGATTCAAATCAAGATTAATTGTAGATGATGTGGAACAAGACGTAAATGCAAGTATCTATGATTTAATGGTTGAGGAAACAACTTCTGTTCATGATTATGTACGAATTGAACCACTTGAAGTAACAAGCCTCAATGGTGAAAAAATGAAGGTTGCGTTGAAGTACACATCCGATACAACAGATCGTTATTTTGGATTTACAAACTTGCTGTGCAATTATCTTGGTGGCACTCATGTACAGGAACTATCAAAAACAATTGTTACAGCATGGAAGGAATTCATTGAGTCTCATAAAAATGTAAAACCTGCAGTTGAGCTAAAAAATAATGATTATCTTGTTGGGCTTCGTGCAGTCTGCGCAATCTTTATTGCAAAGCCGGAATTCTCTTCGCAAACAAAGGAGAAGCTGGTCGTAAATAAAAAATACCTTGAGGATCTGATGAGCCTGTTTAAGACAAGATTTGCAAGGTATCTTGAAGATAATATTGTTATCGCACAACAGCTGATTAAACGATTCGAGGAATATCGAATTGCTCAAAATAACTTGCTGTCCCGTAAGGAAATCAGTTCATTGATCAAAATCAACACAGATTCCGATGATAACATTCGTAGAAGATCAATTGTATCCAAATTGGTTGAGTGCACTTCTCGTAAAAAAGCTGGAACAGAGTTGTTCATTGTTGAGGGTGATTCTGCAAAGGGTCCATATTTGTTTACAAGAAACAAGGAAACTCAAGCAATCCTGCCTCTCAGAGGAAAAATTCTAAACATTACAAATCGTTCAGTTAAGGATGCAGTTAAAAATAATGAAATTTGTGACATTGCAAACAGCATTGGTTGTGGTATTGGAGGAGCTTGTGATGCAAGTAAATCCAGGTACTCAAAAATTATTGTAAGTGCGGATGCAGACCCTGATGGACTTCAAATTAACTGTCTTGTTTTGTCCGTATTTATTAACATGTTTCCGGATCTTGTAAAACAAGGAATGGTTTATGTTTCAATGCCTCCTTTGTACTGCTGGGGCAAGGATGAAAAATCATTTGGTTGGTGTAACAAGATTGAAGATGTTCCGAAAAATGTCAAAGAAGTTCACCGATTCAAAGGATTGGGGGAAATGAACGATAACGAGTTAAAATATTTTCTTGTGGACCCTGAAACAAGAAACTTGATGAATATCCAGTATCCCACTGATGTGGAAGAATTTAACAAAATTCTTGGCACTTCTGAAGGTAAAAACAACCTGCTCAAGACACTTGGTATCATTGAGAGTAACTAATATTATATAAATATTATATAACTTCCTTGTATAATAATACATACAGATAACAAGGAGAGCAGATGAGTTATAATAAAATATCAGATTTTACAGTTGAAGAGAAAAAATCCGTAATTGATTGGTATATGAATCACACTTTGGGAAGTACTGTCAAACAATTTAATATTAAACCTGAAGAGTTAAAAACATTATTGCAACAGAATCACATTGAGCTTCATACCAAGGCGGAATCCACTCGCCTTGGTTGTTTGGAAAAATATGGAGTTGAAAACATATCACAGTCTGACCGATACAAAAATAAAATAAAAACAAGATCAAAAGAGGAAGTTGCAAAGTCTTCCGAAAAACGTAAAAAAACAAATATTCAAAAATATGGCTGTGAACATGTTTTACAAGTGGACACAATAAAACAAGCTGCAAAACAGACCTGTTTGGATCGATATGGGTCTGAAAATTTTGCAACTAGTACAGGATTTAGAGAAACTCTTCATTCCGCAAACAGAAAAAAGTATGGAGTAGAGCATCCAATGAAGCTCGAAAAGTATAAACAGCAATACGTATCAACATGTCTGACAAAATATGGCGTTTCAAACTACGCAAAAACGAACAAATTCAAACAGAATCAGCTTGATTCAACTCTAAAAAAATTTGATAATTTGGAGTTTCAAACAATATTCAATGATCGGGAGTTATCAATTAATTTTCTACAACAGCATAGATTATCAGTAGCTGAGTTAAGTAAATATTTCAATGTTAGCGGTCCCACGATTGAGGGATGGCTTGTTAGAAACAATTTGAAGGAATATGCTGTACATACTCGAAGCTCATATGAAAATCAAATTGCTGAGCTATTCCCCAACTTCATGAGAACAAACAGAACTGCGCTGGGAAATGGCAAAGAGCTGGATTTTTATGATCCAACCAAAAATGTCGCAATTGAATTTAATGGGACGTACTGGCATAGTGATATTGGAGGAACACCAAAAAATTATCATTTTGAAAAATCAAAACAAGCAGCTTCAAAAGGAATTAGATTGATTCATGTTTACCAGTATGAGTGGGATGATCCACGAAAACAACCCATATTGATTTCAATGATTAATATTGCCCTTGGAAATGTACCAGAAAAAATATTTGCAAGAAATTGTGAAGTTAAAATTATTTCCAACCAGGAGGCAAAACCATTTAACGAAAAATATCATTTACAGGGACATCGAAACGCACAAGTTACATATGGGTTATTTTATAATAATGAACTTGTTCAGCTCATGTCATTCAGTAAAACACATTACAACAGAAATTTGAAATCAGACTCAGAGTGGGAAATAATCCGAGGTTGTCCTGGTTCCAATAATATTGTTGTTGGAGGTGTATCCAAATTATTTACACATTTTGTGCGCGAGCATAATCCATCAATGGTTTTCAGTTATTGTGATTTCAATAAATTTGATGGAAGAGGTTATGAAGCGCTTGGAATGGAGTTTGTTGGATACACAGGACCTGATAAAACATGGATAATCCGTGGAGAAGGAGTTCCAAGAAACCCCTCTAGATATCAAGAGTTGAAAGAAAAATCTGATGGGATTATCTGGGGAGCGGGAAGCAAGAAATATATTTGGAGTAGAAAATAATGAAATTATTTAGTTTGATGTTGACTGAAGAGCAGATTGAAAAACTAAAACAAGTTGCTAAACGTAAATCAATCTCCGTAGCTGCGCTGCTTCGATTAATCATTGAGGAATTTTTATCCACAAATTGAAGTTGATTATTTAACTGTTTTATTATATAATATTGTTATAAATTGAAGCAAGGAGAACATTTGTGTGACCCTCGAATATCATGAATTACAACTATGAAGAATTAAAACAAAAAATCATTGAATACTTGAAAAATCATCCCGAGGAATATTTTTATTCAAGAGATGTAGCAAAAGCTCTCAATCTCAGTGCATACTCTGTTGATAAAGCGTTAAAAACAATAAATTCGAATCAAATTATGTACTACAAGTCTTCTCGTCTTCAGTACGTACATAAGGATGAGCAAGAAAAACAAGTTCCAGCTGAATTTGTTTCAAAATTTATTCAAAATGGATGGCTTCTTGGAAGATGTGAAGCATCTAAACGTGCAATATGCATCGCTGAGGGAGGTGATCCAGACCGTAACAAAACTATCTGGATACATAGGGGTTACGAAAATAAACAGATTTTTGAGAAGGATAAGGATCATTGGACTACTCAGGGATGGGTATCCGGTAAACTAAATTTATCTACACTAAATAAAGTTGCAATACATAAGAATAATATTGAACGATATGTGTTAAAAGAGGAAGTTGAACAATATACAACCGAAGGATGGATAGTGGGAGGAAAACCCAAAGCATCATTACGAGATTATTCACATGTTTGGAATAAGGGTAAAACCAAAGAAACAGATGAACGACTAAAAATATTAAGCGATAAAATTCGAGTTATAAATAAAAATATATCACAAGAGACTCGTAACAAGATTAGTAAATGTGTTTCCAATTTGTGGAAGGATGAGGAATACAGAAAAAATCAGCTGTCTCAAATGAAAGGAAGAGTTCCATGGAATAAAGGAAAAAGATATCATTTATCAAAAGATTCCTACACATCCTGGATGGAAAAATCAGTTGAAACAAAACGTAAACGAAACTCCTTCAACACATCTCTTCCTGAGGAACACTACTACACACAATTGTTAACACAATTTTCAAAAGATGACATTATTAGACAGTACTATGATAAATCAAGATATCCATTTCATTGCGATTTTTACATAAAATCAATCGACAAATTTATTGAGTGTAACTTTCATTGGACGCACAATAATCATCCTTTTAACGAAACAAGTAATGAGGATATTGAAGAAGCAAAATTGCTTCAAACACTGGCACAAAATTCTAAGTATTATCAAGTAGCATATGACGTTTGGACAAAACTGGATGTAAGAAAAAGAGAGATCACAATTAAAAATAATCTACATTACGAAGCAATTTATGGAGGTTCCTATGGTTCTTGGAAAAATAGATGCAACTGATCTTGCAAGAAGAAATTACACCGACTATTCTGTCTATTGTGCTCAGGGCCGGGCTTACCCTCAATTAATCGATGGAAGCAAGAGTGTTTATAAACGTGTTATTTATGGAATGTGGCAGCGCGATACTGGAAAAATTGTTAAGGTGTCTGATCTTGCTGCTCAGGCTCTTCCTTACCATCCTCATCCTACATCAATTTCAGGAGTCATTGTTCAGCTGGGGGATGGTGGAAATAAACTCAAGCTGATGGATACTCAGGGTAACTGGGGTGATAGTTCAAAGAAAATCGAAGCATCAGCTGATAGATATATTGGTGGTAAAATTTCATCTCTGGCTAAAAAGTTGTTTTGTGAAGCAATTGAGTATTGCCCTACAATCAAGGGCGAGATTGACCGAGATGAACCTGAAGCACTCCCTGCATATCTTCCGTTATGTTTTATTAATGGATCAAGTGGCATTCCTTCAGGGTTGCCTACATTGAACATCCCCACATTGGACATTATTGGAATGATTGATTATTATATCGATGTTTTAACTCACAAGGACTTGGAGTATAAACCAAAGAAATTTCCGAAGCCAAATCTTGAAATCAATATTCATTCCTCAATTGATGAGTGGAATCATATTTTGGAAACTGGCAAGGGGTCATTGAAAACCGGACCAATTATGTCCATGGAAAACAACGTTATTACAATTACAGGATTGCCTGCGTCCAAAAATGTTGATCATGTACGAAAAATCATTGAGAAAGAAATATTGCTCGATAAGCTTGATCTTCGTGATGAAACAACAAGAGAATTGTGTATCGTCATTGAGAAAGTTCCGTACAAGCAGGTTGATATGAAGGAAATTTACAAACGGCTTTACACAAAACTTCAGTCCTCAGAAACTTACAATATGGCTTTTTTTGACAAGGATAAAATTTATGTTCCTTGTGGATTTGATAAGGTAGTCAAAGCAAATATTGGTTATTTGATCAAAACTCACAACAATCGAATTACAATTCAGCTTCAGCAGTTGAAGGATAAATTGGAAGTTTTGCAAGTAATTGAAAAAATGAAAAAAACAAACTTTGTAAAACAACTTGCTGAAATGGACTATGATGCTGCTGTTCAGTACATTGTTAACAATTATAACTGTTCAGATAATTGTGCTACCAAAGTTTTGCAGAAACCCATTTCGTATCTAACAAAGGAGCACCATCAAGAAATTGTTGATCTCGAAACAAGCATCAAAAATCTTGAAACAGATAAAAATGACATTTACGAGTTTTTGCTGAAACGATACAAAGACTTGAGAACAGAGTTAAACAAGTTGCTTAAAAATAAATTTAAGCCAACAACATTTGTTAAAGCATGATTCAGTTATATAATGGTGATTGTCTTCAATTAATGTCACAGGTTGAAGATAAATCAGTTGATTTGATTCTATGCGATCTTCCCTACGGATGTACAAAATGCTCTTGGGATGTTATCATTCCATTTGACCAACTCTGGGAACAATATAAACGTGTAATAAAGGAAAATGGTGCAATTTTATTATTTGGTAATGAACCATTTTCCTCCTTGCTTCGGTGCTCAAATTTGGAGTGGTACAGATATGATATCTATTGGGAGAAAGAGCGGCTTACAAACATACAACAAGTTAAAAGACGAGTCGGAAAAACAGTAGAAACAATATCAGTTTTTTACAAAAAACAGTGTACATATAATCCACAGATGGTTAAACATAATGGTCCTCTTGTTTCAAACAAGGTTAAAAATGGTAAACTTGGATTGTTAACAGATGGAGATAATAAAACTGTCAAGGAATACGTTGACACTGGATATCGTTATCCCACTCAAGTTTGGAAGTTCAAACGTGACTGCCTTACTTCCAACTTACATCCTACTCAAAAACCAATTGCACTGCTTGAGGAGCTAATCAAAACATTTTCAAATCCTGAGGATCTCATTCTTGATAATTGCATGGGTAGCGGCTCCACCGGAGTTGCGTGTGTAAATACTGATCGTAATTTTATTGGAATTGAACTTGATACAAGTTATTATAATATTGCAAAACAAAGAATTGAAGACACAAAGCGGTGACAGAAATGTTACCACTTTCAAGTTGATAAATTAAACAAAACCCATTATAATATAATTGTTAAAATAAACTCTTGAGGAGGAACGAATGAGAAAAATTATTGAAGCTTCTTCTCGTCGTGCAAGTAAAATCAAGGATCTTCCCAAAATCTATCTTATCGGTTGTTGGGCACATTTCGGTGTACGAGAATATCCATTTTCCGGTAAATGTACTCCTGAGGGAGTTCCGTTGGTGTGGGACTACAACGATTTTAATGGAACACAAGATTTGTACGTTTTAACAAAATTAACTAACGTAACAACAGGCTCTGTTTTTGCATGGACAACAAACAGAAAATTGGCAGAGTCAATGGCTGAGCGTATGGAGAAAACTTCAAGCTGGAGTGATAGCTATCCAAGAACCAATTGTGGTAAATGTGTACATTTTGAACATTACAGGAAGCCCGTTGAGGACTTTGATGGCTTTTGTACAGCTTGTTCTGAGAGACATGAAGTAGATGAGGATGAGTGGTGTTCTAGAGGAGAACCAAAACATGAGTAAATATGTTATTGTTTTTCATTATCCTGCAGGATATACTGCATTTATTGGAAATGGAAGCTACGTTCACCGGGGTGAAAAATATGCAGTCCTTGTTGAAAATTATCAGGAAGCAAAACGATACAAGACCAAAGGTTCTGCAAGAGCTGCTGTTAATCGTTTAATGCAGAGTTGTTCAAATGCTTCACAGGATTTTAGAATTGAGGAGGTTGACCAAGATGATTTACAGTGTTTCTGATTTATACAATCGGCTGGATGTGATTCCAGAAATTCTTCATTTGCTTAATAGTAAGGAAAACTTCACACAAACAATTTACGGATATGAGGAAGTAGAAAAATGGTTTAATGAAAATTCAGAAGCCAGTGTTGTTGATTTTGAAATCGGACTTACTGAAACACGAGACGATATTGTTCTTCATTTAACCTATAATGTGGAGGAGGGAAACAATGACTGATTTACGTTATCGTCTAGAAGTTGATTACGAAAGAACATACGATCCAGATGATCATTATCAAAGACACTCCAAGATTTACAATGAACACGTTGTTTCTCTTGAACTTGATTCTATCATTAAACTACTGTTTGAAATGATTGTTGATGACTCTGAAAAACAATCCAACATTACCAAATACTGTTTTGATCGTATCTGTCGGATTAACAAAGTTTGGGATAAATCACAATACAAAATTACAACATGCTCAGGATATTATGGAGAGGAAATCAATGAAGTTTTCTTCTGCAATGAATATGATATTGAAAAGGATTGGGAAGAAATCAAGGATATGCTTCCAATTGATCAAATCAAAGCTGTTCTAAAAATGGAATACGGATATGTCCTTCCACAGCTTTTGCCGCTTGAAAACGTATCAATTATCAAGATAAAGAAAACTCAACTTCAGCTTCCCAACAATGAATATTATCATCGAATGGATCGAGATGTACTTAAATCATACGAAAAATACAAAGGACCTCTGGGTATTATAACTGATGCAGGTAATGAACGATACAGACTAATTGATGGAAATCATCGAGTTGCAACAAATGCTGCTGATGAGGCATATTTTATTTATTTGAGTTAAGGAGCTAAACAATGAGTTGTTATGTAAGAGAAAAAGTACTCAGAGTGCCATTTGATAAACTTCACAAAGATTGGTTTGCAGCAAATTTTGATCTAACGGACCCCGATTGGAGATACGAGCTAGAGTTCCATCCTTTGTTTGATCATTTTACAAAGGATAAAAATTATTTTCAGACAAGCCCCACTGAAACATTTTTCATTGACTATGTTCTCGATAGAGATGATGACGCAACTGATGGCGACTGGGGTAAGACGCGTGCACTTACAGAACATGAACAGAGTAAATATCTTCCTGAGTTTTTGAAAATTGATCCATATATCAATATGAATGATGTTCGCCTTGTTGAGTACAGCTGGTACAATTGTTCTGAAGCACCAGATTACTATAACGAAACAACATATCATGATAGTTTTTATGATGAGGTGTGATGATGTTTACGTGGTATTGTGTGCATGAAAAAACAAATTATCAGGACATTGGACCAGGGCTTCGTGAAGACATTGGGGAATACACTGTTTATAAATGTAATGCAGATTCCGTAAGGGGATTGCTTGTAGAGGGAAGTAACTATTCTGAAGATTATATCAAAGAGTTTGTTTTTGAAAATAAACAGGATGCACTCAAACTTGCATTGAGTCTTACGATTGTTAAATTACAAAAAGTTATTGATAAAATGGGACGATACGAAACAGATTAAATATTAAACTATAACAATACAAGCGCGTCTCACGAATCAAATGAGGCGCGTTTATTTTATAGCAAGTTGATAAATCATAACAGTTATATTATAATATAGTCATAATAAATAATTTATGGAGGACTAACAAATGAAAACCGAAGACATCGTAAAACAGATTGAGGAACTTCCTAATGGTAGATTCTTCCGTATGAAGTATCTCACAAAACTTCCCGTTAAGGCAGAGTTTGCAAATGAAGGAACAGTCATTATGAAAATTGTTGAGACTACTTGCAGAACAGGTGTTTCTTATGGTAAGATTAAATCTGTTATTGCAAAAATGACTGGTAAGGATCGTGAGGAGTCTACCAAAACAAACAATTGGGAATGGACTGTTCATAACAAGATCAAGTTCAATAATCAGACAAAGAAAAGCTACCTTGTAGTGGCTCCCATCAAGAAGGGTGCAAATACTACAAAGACTTACATTCTGTCTCAGCGTGATGTTGTTCGTATTGTAGGCGAAGATGAGATCAAGGATTATGTTCGGGACTCTTATTGGACGGAAAAGGAACATCCTGCAGTTATGAACATTACTCTTGAAAATATTCTGACCATTTGGTAAGGAGGGATACATATTGGCTTACAGTTTCCGAGAAATGATTTGTCCCATTTGTGGTAAATCATTCATTCCTGGAGCACAGCACATTTACAAAAGTGATATTGATGGTAAACTTGTTTGTACTTGGAGCTGTATGCTCGAGAGTGAGAGAAGAAATAAAAAACTGAAGTACAAACGCTACACACCCTACAATGGAGGAATCAGCAATGGTGTATAATGGATGGAAACTGCTTGATCGAGTTGGTATCGTTACCTCAAATCGTCAAGGAGAAAAGTGGGGTTATTTTGTAGATCCTGATAACAAGGATCAGGTAACTCGTGCAAAATATTGGGCAGGAATGAGTGCTCGACATGACGAGCTAACAGATGAAAATTATTACGTAACTGAAAATAAAAATTTCAAGCTTGAAATTATCAACTCAGCAGGAGGATCCTCTCAGGGAGGAAGATTGAGCTGGTGGACAGTAAAAATTACCAAGGATGGTAAGGAGTGGTTTACAGCCATCAATGCAGATCAACTGTGTGACTTGATTAAACAAAGCATGTTCATTAATGGCATTTGTAGAGACACTGTTTCATATGCTACCCGAAATGGTTCTAACTCATTCCTTACCGAAACTTGTGAGGATTACAAGCGTGCTCTTGAAGATATGAAACGTAAATCAGAAGTCAAGTCTCAGAAGAAAACAAGTAAACACAAGGTTGGTAAAGTCTATACCACATTAACTGAGACTGATGCATACATCTGGGATTGTTATAAATGCTATGAAGTTATATTCCCTCGTTACTGGGATAAAAACGAATTAGCAACAATCAAAAAAATTGAACCCATCAAACTCAAATGCATGAGACATGTTAATCCTGGTGATGTTGCAAGTAAAAAGTTTCTTGCCCCTAGAGAATTTATGTGGATGGATAGTAAACAAAAACTGCCCGCAAGATTTGAAGACAACGAGTTTGATTTCACATATGATCTAACAAAGGAAATGTTAAATCAGCTTGAGAAATCAGCAAAAGAAGTTATCTTAAAACATGAAGATAAATCTGTATATGATCTTGAAGCATTGTGCAGATCATTTGATCCAAACTTCACATTTGATGAAGAAACTCTCAATTGGTTACAAGCTCATCGAGTCAAAGTAGAGGAATAAATAATATGTACAACGATGTTTACAGACCAATCTGCAATAGTGATAAAAACAGCTCAAAACCAAATCCTCCAACAAGCGGAAGTAATGCAGTTTATCGTAAAAATGATCCAATTGACTTTACATCAAAAGAACAAACCGAACTTGCATTTTACCGTTGGTATATAAAGGAACATAATCTAACAGCTGAAGCAAACGAAGCATATAAAAAGTGGCTCATTGATCAATTAACAAATTAAATCAGTAATAGCACAACCCGCACAATAACCAGCACAAGGCTCAACTAAATCATTTATATACATAGTACTCAAGTAAGTAAAACCCAGCAGATCGCGTTATTTTTGGTGGCAGTTTTGAAAACAGTTATTTTATAAAAATCATACTAGCGCTAAAATTACTGAACAAGGATAAAAAAATAATAAATGAACATTACAATTATTGATAACAAATTGACGATCAATAATAAACAAATTAAAAAAGTTGTTATAAACAGCATGAATAAAATCATTGACTCAAATCAATTAACCGCAATCAAAAATTACAATTCGCAAGTAATAACAATTGAGTACAATGATCCAGATGGTAAGCATTTATTTACCACAACAGCAAACAATGTCACAATTTATTGCTAATTTGTTTTCCACATAAATACTCCTTTATTTCTAACAACTAAACACTGATGGGGCTGGTAACAATCAGCCCTATTTTTATGTTTGTTTCTAGTTGATAAACTTGCTGTTATCATTTATAATATATTATGATAAACAACTTGTGGAGGATTACAAATGCTTTCGGACAAGGTAATCAATTTTATTCAACAACATGCACAATTGATTGAAAAGGAAAAATTTGATGATTTGTTTTGGGAATGTAAACGTGCAGCATTTGATGAAGTTGATGTTTTTCAGTTAAAAAATGTTTTACTTGCTTCAGATATTGATCCATTAGAGGATCTAACAGTAATTCCTCAATATTATTTTCATGATGATCCGATGATTAAATCATTTACTTGTAAGCCACAAGTTACAATTATTGAAGCTTCTGCTTTTTATGGATCGAATTTGAAACAAATTGATTTATCAAATGTTTTTGAACTTGGTAGCTGTAGCTTTGCAAGTTGTAAACAATTACAGGAAATTTATCTACCTGATAATGTTCAAAAAATTTTTCCTTGCTGTTTTGAAAGCTGTACTCATCTTGATCATGTTTCAATGGGTAAATATATTAAAATATTGGATAATCATGTTTTTGCTGATTGTGTTCGTTTGTACAATATTTATTTTCGTGGTACATTACAGGAGTGGGATGATCTTCCAAAATGTAGTTGTTGGAATGAAGGAAGTTATCTCAACTGCATTATTTGTACAGATGGGGTTCGGTTAATTCCTAAACGGAGATAAATTATTATGACGCTTGGTAAATATAATATTGAAGCTGCTTCTTCCTTTATTGTTGACAATATTGATCTGATTGAACGAGAACAATTTGACGAAGTGTTTAACAATGCATATCATTGTAATCTTGTCCCTGATGTTGTTTATATGTTTCTTAAATCAGATATCAAATTTTTACATCTGATTGATTTTATTTATCCTGAAATGTTCGAATATTGTAATGAATTTGAAACAATTACAATTCCTAACAATATTAATTTTATTGGAGCTGATTCCTTCCATTACAATAGGAAGTTAAAACAAGTTAATTTTACAGCAGACAGCAGTGTACAGGTTATTGAAAAATCTGCTTTTGCAAGTTGTGAAAATCTACAATCCATAATTCTACCAGATTCAATAGAACTCATTGAAGAGGATGCATTTTTCAAATGCTCTAAATTAACTGCTGTTCGACTTCCTGACGCTATTGATAGAATCAACTCATCCACATTTTTCAGTTGTTATAATCTAACAAATATTACATTACCAAACTCGTTGGTAGAAATTAGTAGTTTCTCATTCAGCAATTGCCATCTAACAGATATAAAACTTCCTCCATTGATTCAGCGTATTGAATCTCAAGCGTTTGAAAACTGTAGATTTCTTAAAAACATCACGCTAACAGGAAACATACCAAAAATTTATGTGGAAGCTTTTGAAAACTGTTTTAACCTCGAAACAATAACTTACAACGGAACCACAAATCAGTTTCAGGATAACTATGGAAAGGATTCTTGGTATCGCAAAAAACACATACATACAACTACTGAGCCGAAGATTATCTGTAATGATGGAATCATCGATTTTAATCATTAACAACACTGTATAAATAACTGTAAAATTATTTTTGAGGTTATTTATTATGACACAAGGAGCAAAACAATTTTTTCTACAAAATAAATCATTACTTGAACAGGATAGTCTAGATGAACTATATGAAGCTGCTGTTCGTTCAAAATTTGTAAGTGTTTCAGATGTTACGGATGCGTTACTTGAAGCTGGAATTGATCCAATGCTACAAGTTAGTAAAATCTATGATTTGATGTACTACACTGTTTATGCAATTCCACTTGATATTACAATTCCTGATAAGATTGATTTTATTGGAATTCAAGCATTTATGAATACTCCAATTCATCATATTGATTGTAACAAAGTAGATTTTATTTCACCTCAAGCATTTCATAAATGTTTGGAACTAGAAAAAATTGAAATTCCAAATGTTGAGAGAATTGAAGAGGGTGCATTTTATAGAACTGCAGTAAGAGAGATCACATTCAGAGATGGGCCATGTGTGGTTGAAGAGGGTGCATTTACTGCATGTAATTCTCTACAAACAATTAACATTACAAAATACACTAACATTTCATCTGGTGCGTTTACGGATTGCAGTGGTGTTGAAAAAATTAATTTTAATGGTACTAAACATGAGTTCTATGAATCACATGTTGGACCTGCATTCAGACGTGACTGGTACAGTCAATTGACTAAAGTGGGTGCTAAAATTATTTGTACAGATGGAGCGTTTGGCGATGATTAAAGAGTTAAGAAGTTTTTTACAAGCAAACATGCAGCTTATTTCAGATAACAATTTCAAAACATTATATAAAGAGTATGAAAATGGCCATGAGGACATCAGTCCACTAACGGAAGTTCTTACACAAGCTGATATCAATCCATTACTGTACTTGCCAGAAGTCCCTGTAAGATATGCAAATTATGTTGAGTCACTAAAACAAGTTTATATCCCGGGTCACATCGTCAAGGTTTTACAGTTTGCCTTCAAGGGCTGTGAAAATCTTAATGAAGTAATACTCCCAGCATCAGTTAAATTAATCAGCAGATATGCATTTATGACTGAGTCTAACAATATAACTATTAAATATCAAGGAACTAGTGATGATTTTGTACATTTAGACATGATGTACAACAGTTTTGATCCAACAGCCATTATTCAGTGTATAGATAAAACAGATACGTTTCGTAACATTACCGATGATGTTTGGGATTGGAGCAAAATAAAATGACAGTGTATCAACGTGTGTTCTCGGAAGCCATCAATGATAATCTTGACGCATTAAATGAAAATGATTTTGATACAATCTATGATCGTCTGAGAGAAGATGGGATGCCAATGTGTGAAGTAACAAAATTGTTTCTACTTGCAGGAGTTGATCCAACTCCATATTTAACTGAAATTCCAAATAATTATGCAAAATTACTTCCACTAGTAACCAAAGTTAAATGTTACAACGACACCAATCATTTGCTAAAAATTGGATTTAGTGCGTTTGAAAATTGTCCCAATCTTGTATCTGTTGAGTTAGCTCGAAAAATGGAAATTTCACAGCTTGCATTTCATGGATGCAAAAAATTAAAAGCTGTTATTTATCCTTACACCCTCAAGGATTTTAATATGTTTGTTACTGCATGGGATTCTGCATTTGATAACTCAACAATAATTAAATTTAGTGACTGTGAAAAAGATTGGAAAACAGTTGTTAAATTGAGAAAACAATTATAAATGGCGAGGAGCAAGTAATGAGTATATCTATTGCATTGAGAAAATTCATAAATGAGTATTGTGATAAAATAAATAACAATGAGTTTGATGATGTGTATGCTGATTGGACAGGGAATGTATCAGAGTTAACATTTGTTCTTCTTCAATCAGGAATTGATCCACTTGACACTCTTGGATATGTTCCTGATTATTACGCAAATAATTTAACCATTATCAGGGATGTAAAATTAAATGATGAAATTGTTGAAGTTGGAGAACATGCATTTACAAAATGTATCAATTTGGAACACTTGTTTATTTCTTCATCAGTAGAGGAAATTGGTGCCTGGTGTTTTTATGGATGTGAAAAACTCAAAGAAGCTACGTATGATGGAACAATTGAGAAATTGAAACAAGTTCATATGCATCGTTTATCATTTGAATTCGATGTTAAATTTATTTGTACTGATGGACAAGTAACATTTATGGATCTACTTAAATCATGGCTTAAATAACATACTGTAAAACAATGGGCCCTCATTAATTTGAGGGCTTTTTATTTTTGTTTTTTTTAAGTTGATAAAACAACTGAAATCATTTATAATTATGTTACACAATATATAAAGCGGAGAAATTACAAATCATGACCAACGAATTATTGAAATCAATTTTGACTCCAAAAGCAAGTGAATATCTTGATAATGAACAGTATTCAGAATTTTTCAAAGAAATTGCAAAATCACTGGATTATGAAAAAGTTTATTATGATTCGGGAGTGTTTGAAAATTTTGAAAAGGCTGGAATTGATTTCCTGTCAAAACTGGAAAAAGTTCTGATTGGACTATTTAATGGTTGTAATCTAACAAAAATTGAGCTCCCTGAAAACATTAAAACAATTGAAAACTTTGCATTTTTACATTGTGAAAAACTAAAACAGGTTAAACTTTCAAACTCTGTTGAAACGATTGGAGAAAGAGCGTTTTCACATTGTGAAAATTTGACAACCATAAATATTCCTGATAATTGTGTAGTTAAAACTAACGCATTTCAGATGTGTAAAAAATTAAATAATGTTAAAATTGGTAAAGATGTAGTATTGGAACCTGCTTGCTTTTACCATTGTGCAATGTACAACGTAACTTTCAACGGAACAACTCAAGAGTGCTCTTCTGTTTTTAATCTAAGCGGTCCTGACTCATATACCGCAAGTAAACATATAATTCATATCAAATGTAGCGATGGCATTTTCGATTACAACGACTGGTGGAGGAAATAAATATTATGATGAGCGAATTATGGAGAAAAATTTTGACGTCAACTACAGCTAAGTATATCGAAGAGGAACTTTGGGAAGCCTTTTTCCAAGACATCCGAGAGCATTCGGATTATGGAGACTTCTATTATTCACCCGGTGTTTATGAAGATCTTGAAAAAGCTGGAATATCCTCCGTTATTGAGTCGTTAACTCATGTACCAGCAGGGTTATATAATAGAAGTAATATAACTTCAATTGAGCTTCCACAAAATATAACGAAGATTGATCGTTATGCATTTTTGAATTGTGAAAAGCTGAAAACTGTTAAGCTTCCAAATACCGTTAAATCAATTGGAACACTAGCATTTCATAATTGTCGTGAATTAACATCAATTAATATCCCTCGGAGCTGTGTTGTAGATGATAAGGTTTTTCATGGCTGTAATAAACTGAGAACTGTGGCTGTTGATAAATTTGCAAAGTTACATTTTGAATGTTTTTATAACTGCCCAATTGAAACAGTAATATTCAATGGAACAATGAAACAAAGCGAGCGGGTTTTCAAGCCAAGAGACGTACGTAGGCCTGAGCCCTATACCTCTATTGGGAATGTTTTTCAGATCAAATGTACAGACGGAGTTTTGAATTATCTCGATTAACGGAGGAAAGTAAAATGAGAGCAGTACGTCAAGCAACAATTAATAAAATGAAATCTCCTGAAGTACAAAAGCTAATCGAGGAAAATAGATTTGAAGAGCTGTTTTCACCTGATATGATGTCAATGATTATGTCAAACCAGAGCTCTGGAACGATCTCAATAAAAGCTGTACTGAATTATCTTGATGATTCTAACAGTGACAAGGAAATTGTTAGCTTGTTGGATGATGCTGGTATCGAATATCTACCATATATGAAACGAATAATTGATGGGATGTATGATTGTAGGAATGACATAACAACCTTCACCGTCCCTGAGCATATCGAAACCATCGGAAACTGTGCATTTTATAACTGCCTTAACTTGGCAAGTATCGATATTAAGCAAGGAGTGAAAGTAATCAACGATAGCGCATTTCAAGATTGTAAAAAATTGAACAATATTTATTTGCCTGATTCGATTACACTTGTTAATAATCGAGCATTTTGCAGATGCTCCTCCCTCATCGAAATTAGTGTTGGTAAAAAAAACTAAATTTGGAACTGAGGTATTTAGCGCTTCTCCAACTTACAAAATTAGTTTTCGTGGAACTGTTAAGGAATGTGAAAAGGTTTTGGGCTATGATCGCATTTGGTCCTCTCGTACCAAATCAAAAATTATTAATTGTCTTGATGGAAAATACACATGGAAACGTAAATAATTAACTGTTGAAACAAGTTGATAAAAATCATATTTCATTATATAATATAACTGTAGATGGAAGGAGGATGAATCATGCAATTATTTGCTTTGCCGTTGGTTAAATTATTCCTGGAAAAACAAGAAAATCAAACGTTACTCAACGAATCATCGTTTGATGAGCTATATATGAATTTCCAAGATCAGTATCCAAATTTATCAACTGATGCGTTAACAAGAGTGCTGTTAAAAGCAAAAATCGATCCTCTTCCTTATCAGGATTTTATTTATGCTGGACAATATATGAATCGAGTAATTGAAAAAAGGAAATTCACAATACTCTCTTCAATTCGACTCATTGGTCATCATGCTTTTGCAAATAATCCGATGCTACATGAGATTGTTTTTGAAGAAGGAGTTGATTTGATTGAACGAAGTGCATTTGCAGATAATTGTTCCATTACAACGATTTATCTTCCAAAATCCTTAACAGTTGTTCATCAAAATGCATTTGCTAATTGTGGAAGATTAACATATGTTTATGTTAATGAAAATACTGAGCTGAACGATGCTGTTTTTAGAGACTGTGTTAGTTTATCTGCTATTTATTTTTCTGGCACAACTGAACAATGGAATTTTTTGAACAACAATCGTTGTTTACGCTCTAACAATAGCAGATCTCGCATTTTTATTCATTGTTCAGATCATGTACTTGAGTGGAGGAGCAAATCAAATGAAATCTGAAAATTGTTCAGCAATCACTAAATTATGTTTGTGTGACATCTGTATCTGGCACAACTCAAAATATTGTGACGACGACAAATGTAGTAAATGTCAGGATAAGTGGAGTCGTACTAATTTTGATGTGGATGAAACCGTCCTCAATCGTATCTGTAAAAAACATCATCTCGATTATGATGAAACACTTACGTATCTATATTGGAGGGACTTCAACAGCTATTGTAAAAAAATTGACAAGGTTGATGAAAAAACTTACAATAAAGCTGAATACGAGGAAGAATCCAAAAAGAATCTGGAGTTGATTTGTGACGTCACATACGCAGCTGTTCTGTTTCCAGCAAAATATCTTGTTTGTGCTTCTGACAGCTGGAAGGATCTTGATGCTCATCTTGATCATCTTACAGGACTAAAACAGCTGTTTGAAAAATGCACAATTAAAACATTCCTGAAAAATATCGATGTTGAGTGTAATTACAAAATTACTCAGAAGGTAACTCATGATGAAATTTTGAAAGAACGTGATCGCCTTGTACAGTCTATTGAGGATGCTATTCAGATTACAGAAATTAATATAGGAAAAGCTGTATATGACGAATTTATGATAAATGCAACGAAGGAGGCATGTAAAACAAAATCAATTACTGTTAAACTAAAAATAAAAATTGGTGAATTAATTGTAAAATTAGTTTATGGTTTCCTTGGATTTTGTGCGTTGTTTGTAATCATTGTATTCATTATTACCTGTATCCAATGTTGTTAAAAATGGAGGAAAATAAATGACTAATAAATATGTTTCAGGTCGTACTGCAGAGAAACGAATTGTAAAACGTGTTTGTATTTTTCCGTTCAGGATTATGTATGTTTTACAGGAGCGAAAATATTTTACATATCTTGATCATGATGGCGAATGGTACACAACAAAATGGATTGATATTACAATTACAGATCGTGATTCTTATAAAACATATAAAAATGTAAAAAGGATGGGATTGATAAATGTTGGATGAGTTTGACAAATGTAACTTTTGCAAATGGTTTGATGATTATGAAGGTTGTGACAATGGATTTTGTTGTCCTGCAGAACATGATGACTTCAAAATGGATATGAGTCGAGTTGTTGAAAAAGCTAGAGAAATGAACATGAGTGTTGCTGATGTTGTAACGTTGATGAATCAGGTGAGTTAACAATGGAACATATTCTTAACAATAAATATCTAACCACTAAAAAGGAGCATGAGTGTGTTGGGTGCTGTAGAAAATTTCCTGCAGGTTCCAAAATGATGAGAACTACATATGCTACGGATAAATATATTGAATCAGTTTATCTCTGTAAGGTATGTAGTCTTATTGCAGCAAAATATCCCGATGAGAGCTTTTGCCGTGGAGATTTCAAACAAGAAGCTCTCGAGTTTGAATAAAACAATAAAATTGTATAACATTTTGATTAAAACTTGTTTTCGAGGAGAATAAATAAAATGTCTTCAATTTTTGCAGAATTAAATAAAATCAATGATAATGAGTCGCTTCGTGAGGAACGTAAGATTCTTGGTGAATCAATTGACTTCAAGAAGCTTGATGAGGAAACCAATTTCCAGAAGCTTGTTAAAACATTTCCTGAGCTTGCTTTGGATGACATTTCTGACATGGATGAGTCGATGGTGAAAGAAGCAGATACACTTGAGGAGGAAGTTCGAGAGGTATTATCAAAAATTCCTTCGATTGAATATGATCTGTTTAATCATAATGACTATATGGAAATCCAGTTCATTACAGAGGATCATGAGGATGCTATCAAGACTTTGGAAAAATATTTCAAAGTTACTCCAGCTACACGTGATGCCGATGGATGCTATCACGTTTCAAGGAAGTAATTAAAAACATAATAATTCCCGCACAACTTGATTTAACAGGCTGTGCGGGATTTTATTGTTTTGAGGTATATGTATTATAGTAGATAATTAAAAATTGTTGCAACCATTGTGCTATCCATGTGCAGTAGTGTTATCGTTTTATCTCAATGCGCTTATCGGAACAAACAATATATCCGATATATGAGCCAGTTAACCATTGTGGATCTTTACTTATTGATTCCCATTCTTCAGAAGTTCCCTTATATCGGATAGTACGTAAAAATACTGATCCACTCGAAATATAGCGATCAATATATTTCATTGACTTTGGTAAAACAAGTTTTCTTAATTTATCATCGCAAGAAAATGAATGTTCACAAATCATATCGCAACCTTCCTCAAACTCCACAACTTCAAGATTACTACATTTTGAAAATGCAAATTCTTTAACAGTTGAGATATTTGAGGGAATTGTAATTTTTGTTAATTTCGTATCACAATGATACATATATGAAACAATATTTTTAACATTATGTATTACATCAATTCCTGCAGCTTCAAGCGTTCTTCTAACTTGTGAAACATAATTCTTACTTGGAATTGATAAGAAAAATTTATCCAATGTGTCTTCATCGAGATAACGTTTTCCTGCTTCAATATATTGTTTTACTACTTCATTCATGCTAAATACCTCAATTGATTATTTCTGGATGTTATGAAAATAATCTCCAATCATGCCTTTTTCATTTCCAGACAAGTTGTTACCAGAATTCATTGCATCTTGTGCATCTGATAAGCTACTATCATATTCGTCACCATAATATGTACTACCATCAACTACTTGATTGGAAGCAGATTCAGAACCACCACCTGCTCCATCACCAGATCCATCATTACCTCCATCTGATCCGTCCTGTGGAGTTCCAGGCATTGGTTTTCCAGTTCCCGTTTTACTTGGATCACCCTCGTCCCGTTCTTCCTTTGTGATGTCCTCGTCTTCTTCATTATCCTCAATGGGTTCAAATAGTGCATAAACTTCAAATCCATCTTTATTGATCATGTCAGAACGAACAGCCTCCATATAACCGTCTGACCAACCAACAAAAACATAATCATTGTTTGCAATTGCTTCAACAGGATCAGTAACATCACCAGAAATAACAGATTGAACTAATGTGCCTTCTACTCTACCCCATTCAGAATTTTTTACACCATAAATTGCTGAAAAATATTGATCATTTGTTTCTTCAATTTTATCAATGATTCCCTGATGAGATAGTGCTGAAGCTGTTGTCGCACCAACACTGAGAACACAACAAACAGCACAGATTGCAATCATTGGAACTGAAACAGCAAACTTGAGAAGGGTTTCGTTAACCTTGCTCAATGCCTCAATTGCATCATTACGCTGACGCTGTGCAATATAGGAGTCATCATTCTCAAACTGTACAAGAGTTAAAATGCGTTCCTCCAAACCAATTGTGTCAACGCGAGATGCAACTTGTCGCTTATTTTTCTTGAACTTGCTATAATAGAAAATTGGAGTAGCAAAAGCTGTTCCAGCTACAAATGTAATGATACCAATCCAAAATAGTTTGATTCCAAATAACAGAAAAATGATTGAGCAAATAATATCAATGCAAAAGCCAACGGTTAATCCACAAATTGTAGATTTAATCCAACCCTCTTTTGCAATTTGTTTCTGATAATTTTTTAATAACATATCAACTTCGCTGTTTTTAGTTTGTTTGTTCATGACGTCCTCCTTTGTAACAGATTTTTAACTGTTGTTTTTTTTTTAGTTTCTGTAATCAACCTTGCATTCAGGATAATCTTGCAAATATAAGTCTGCACTAGAATCTTTATAAACATAAAATTTATATTTTTCAGGTTTATCAGTAAGACTCCAATCAACATACGTACAACTGTGAGGTAGATAAATATTTATCATATTTGAGAGATTGCATCTCCACCACTGTTTTAATGCGCGTTTTGTTCCCTCAAGGAACTCAATTGTTTCAAGATGTTCACAGTTCTCAACAATAGCATCGCTATTTTCATCATCACCAACAAATCTAAGTACCTTCAGGTTTTCACAGTCACTCAGGATTGGAAATTTTGCTGTGATTGTTTTGGGTAGATTAAATTCCGTTAAAGAGGAAAGACATTGTTGTTCTCCATAGGCTTTAATTGAATTTGGATAAACAAGCGATTTTAACTGTTTACAATTGTTAAATGCAAAATCCTTGATCATTGTTACACCTTCACTGATTGTAACAGATTCAAGAAAACTTCCTTCAAATGCTTCTTGGTCAATAACCCTAATATTTGACGGAATTACAATATCTTTAATGTTTGCGTTAAGCATGTAATATTTTGGAACTCTAGTAACATATGGTAAAATATCAATTCCAGCTTTATACAACATTTGATAAATTGAGGATTGTTGAGATATTGTAAATCTCTGTTGATCAACTTCTCTCGAAAAGTCTTCAAATTGACAATTATCAATCAATTTAATATTATTACGAATAAAATCAGCTACAAATTTATCCATGATTAATCAACTCCATTTATTATATTTAATAGGATCAAACCATCCAAGATCATAATCCGGATGATCAGGTTGCCACCAATAGTTTTGATCAATTGGGAACATTTCAATTCCATATTTTTTATGATTTTTTAACAAATAGCTAACAACATCCTCATATGTCAACGTTGGAAACAATCCAACACAATCAACACACCAGCCTAATCTGGCTTCTGCTGTGCTATATGAGTCATCCTTATACTCCATTGTAGTTTGTGCAATTTTTGTACAAAACGCATCCATTAGTGCATCTTTGTTAATAATTTCTGCAGTTAAAAACATTTTACATGCATCGATGAAATCCAACCAAGGTAGTGATTCGAACATTCCAACAAGCAAGTTTACAGGCTGTGCATCGTTAATAAATTTCTTATGATTACTAATCCAATTTTTCAATTTGTCGCTCATTTGAAATAACCTCACTTAATTTTTCCATCAATGCAAATTATTGTTACATTGCCTCGTTTATTCAACTCTTGATACCAATTCTTTGATCCAAATCTTGCAATAAACTCATTTCGAGAAATATTCATATTTATTGTTTGTAAATTTGTGTTAGTTTCAAACATTGCATCAGCAAATGCAGTTGATGATCCTCTTACTGTAATATTTCTTAAATTTGTACAGTTACGGAATGAACTTGAGTAAATAATTTTTACATTTGAACCAATTGTAATATCTTCCAAGGATTCACAGTCACAAAATGTTTCAAGACCCATATCTTCGATGGAGTCTGGAAGAATAATTTGGTTTAATTTTCTACATTCCTTAAACGCACTATCTCTAATGGTCTTACAAACTGATCCTTCCTCAAAAGTTACATTGGTTAAATTTATGCACTCTCGAAATGCTAACGTATCAATTATTTCAACTGAAGCAGGAATCATTATATCATTCAAGGATTCACATTTTGCAAAAGCAAAGCTTCCAATTACGGACAAACTTGAAGGTAAATCAATATGTTTGAGACTACTACAAAGATAAAATGCGCTTCCTTCAATTGATTTAATTGAATCTGAAAATTTAACTTCTGTTAAACTGTTACACCATGAAAAAGCACTGGGTTCAATGGAGGAAATGCATTCTGGAATTTTAATTTGTTTTAATGATTTAATTCCTGCAAAACATTTTTTCGGAATTTTTGTCATTGAGGATAAAAATTCAACATCGGACTCTAACAACATTTCCGTTAATTCTGTTACTTGAACTCCATCCTTTTCGGCTTTGTTATATAACTTGTCGAATTCTGAATCATCAATCAACTGTATATTTTGTTGAATGAATTTAATCAATGTTTCCGTCATGTTACGTTACCTCAAATAAATTCGATATAAATAAACGGATTGTTCATTTTATCCAGTTGCTCATGAGCATAACTTCCTTTATAACATTTAACTATAACTGGAGTGTTGTCTGACCAAAAGGACATCGCATCAAGCTGTACATTTTTGTTTAGTAATGTAATCTGTTTCAACTTCTTACATTCTGCGAAAACATTTGATCCAACAAATTTGCACTCTTCACCAAGAGTAACTTTCTCAACTGCAGTTCCTCTGAGTGCATTATCCAAAATTCCCACACAATTTTCAAGATTGATATTTTGTAGTTGTGTGCATCCAGAAAACGAGTTTACTTCCAATGAACATTTTTTATCAAAATGAACATCCGTCAATGATATACAGTTTTCAAAACAGCCCCATAAAACAGTAATATCATCTGAAAATGAAACTGTTTTTAATAACACACAGTCTGCAAAGGAGTGTCTACTCAAAATACAATGAGTATCAATTTTAACATTTTCAATCGAACTGCCACAAAATGCTTTTGTGCCAATATCATAGATGTGTTCAAGCGGAATTGTTGCAACTGTGGAATTAAAAAACGCATATTCTCCTATTTTAACACATTCGGGATTTAATTTAACATTGTCTAACAACGTTGATTCATAGCAACAATAAGGAGGAATTTTAGTAAAATAAGGAATCGGATCAATCCCTGCTTTCATCAAAACATCTGTTAAATCACGAGAATAACTTGTGTCATGTAATTTACGATATAATTCCTGAAACTCATTGTTTTCAATCAGCTCCGGATTGTTTACAATAACATTTTCAACTTGTTTTTCCATATTTAATACCACTCGATAATATTTTCTGTAATGCCAAACATCAAGTTTTCTTGATTTTTTGTTCCTCGAATAAATTCAGGACAACGTAGTTTCTTCAAATAATAACAATTATGAAATGGTGCTTTCCCAATATGTTTGATTGTTTTTGGAATTTCAATCTCAGCAACGTCTGTGCCGAAAAATGCATAATCTCCGAGTTCAATTAAATTTTCTGAAAGCTTACAGGACTTCAATAATGCCTCACGGAATGCAAAAGGAGAAATGATTTTACATCTGTTTGGAATAACAATATTTTTAAGTCGAGTACAATTTTCAAATGCATTTACTCCAATAACAAGTTCTTGACTTCCGGATTCAAAATTAACTTCTTGTACACTGCATCCATAAAATGCCCTTGCTCCAATCTGTGTAACAGTAGATGGAATGTTTACTTTGTTCATTGTAGTTCCTTCAAACGCACATTGTTCAATTTCTGTAATGCCTGGGACAATCTCATATGTTACTTCTTCATTTGAATAATTGAATGCGTTATTAAAAATCTTTTTTGCATCAATAAATGGATCTATGCCGCAGGCCAATAGCACTTGGGTTAGCTCGCATTTGAATGTAGCAAGTGTATTATTATATAGCTGCTCAAACTCACCCTGATCAATTAAATCTTTATGGTTAAGCAGCAAATTATGAATATATCTGGTCATGTTAATTTCCTCAAAAATATAATGGTGGTCCTTATATAATTGATATACAAGTTCCACCATTATTATTTTTTAATTAGTAAGAAATGTCGAAATATTTATTTTCCTTCTTGCCACGAATTCTTTGCATCATTGCTTCGCTTCTGTCATCATAGAAGAGCATCCAAACCGCTCCAGGAACAGTTGCACCTGACAAGCGTTGATTTGATGTATCACCATCCGTAATAATAACTACATTATCAGGCTTTGTTTGCTGGATATGCTGGCAAACGGGTTCACCATTTGTTCCTCCTCCAGCTTTTGATTGTGTATCCGCAACATGATCTGCAAAATAATATGTGTGAATTTCAATGTCACCATTTCGTACATATTGATTTAATGTTGCAATCGCATTTCGTGCTCCAGCTGTTTTTGCTGGATCCATAAATGAACCAGATACATCCCAATAAACATTTATGATCGGAATGTGTTTATTTTCTCGTCTGATACGCCCAGGCAGAATGAACTCACCATCATCTGCATATGTGGGATTTTCTCTTGCGTAGGAATCCTCGTCCTCTTCCTCAACTTGATTTGCAATAAATTTGTTTAGCGCAAGTCTAAATCTTGAAATTCCCGATTTGTTAATACGATCAATTTTTCTTGCTTCCCGTGATGCCTTCTCATTGCGTTTTGCTGCAACATTTTCCACATCAATATCTGCTTTACGTTTTTCATCCTCGAACGCTTTTTTAATTTCTGCAACTCTACGAGCAAGGTCCTCCTTTTCCTTCTGCTCTTCAGGTGTGTCAAATGGTTCACCAGCACCTGATTTTTTATCTGAATCCTCGTCCGATTTTGAACCACTTTTGTTAGAAGTACTTTCGGAATCTTCAGCGTCGTTTTTATTATCAGAGTCTTCTTTCGAGCTACCTTCGTTGTTTTTATCTAACTTATCACTAATTTTTTGCATCTCGTCAGACATTTTACCAAGTTTATTTGCAGACTGCTGATTACCATCCTGCTGCTGTTGCTTCTGCGCCTGATCAATATCATCCTTGAGATCATCAGCATCCTTCTTGTTAAGCTGATCTGACTGTTGCATCTCATGCTTACAGGATTCTTTATTTTGTTTCATTTCCTGCAGTAGTTTTTCGTACATTTCCTCAAATGTAAGATTTACCCACTCTGGATGCTGATCTTCCGTAACAAGCCCCTGCAACGTTTTGTCGCCAAGTTTAATCGCTCTTGCAATTGCTTTATCTGCATCCGTATATCCTTTATTGGAAATTTCATAGTCACCAGCAATATTTGCTGCTTGATGATCAGGAGTTAAATTTGGATGAGTTTTATCAAACTCTTCACCACGGGGACCATGGACAAGATACTCATGTAAAATTTCGTGTCTAACAATCGTAGAAACCTGATCAATATTTAATCCCTGATTCAAAACAATTTTTGCCTTGCCAGGAATCATATAACCAACGACATCAGGATCGTCAGTTAAATAGATATCAAACAAATTAACCAGTTTTGCATATGATGGATATCCTTGTTTATTGAGAATATCCATAATCTGGTTTTTTGCATCGTTACGCTTCGTTGTTGCCATTTATGTAGTAACTTCCTTTCGGAATTATTTTACAGTTATATTATATAATATTTTTCAAAAATTATCAAGTTAAATGGACATTAAAATTATGTTCTTTGCAATAATCCAAAACATATTTATTTGTTTTCGGTACGTAAAACTCTTTTGGAGGATCCTGTTCATCAAAAATATTATCATCAAAGTCTGACCCATAATCTCCAAAGACAACAGTTTCGAGTTTTTTGCATCCGCGGAATATATTTTCGTAGAGTATATCTGCACCCAGGATTGTTACTTTTTTCAAATTTGAACATCCTTGAAATGCTCGTGCTTCAATTTCACACAAAGCCTTTGGAAGATAAATTTCTTCAAAACCACATTTACCAAAACAATCTCTACCGATTCCTGCAAGTGATTCTGGCAGTTTAATTTTCTCTAGATAATAGTCTTCAAAAAATGCTCCTTCGCCCAAGGACCACAATGTGTCGGGTAAGTTAACAGTTTTCAAAAATGAGCAGTTATAGAACGCTCCACTATCAATTTTTACACATCCAGGTTCAAAATTAACTGTTTGAAGTAAATTACAATATGCAAATGCACTAGATCTAACACGTTTACATGCAGACTTAATTGTAATTTCTTTGAGTGATGAGTTCATAAATGCTTCATCACCAATTTCCGTAATGTGATCCGGAATATCAAACTCATAGTTTGTAAATCCATTTGCAAATGATGCTGGAATTTTATTCATATACTCAAGAGGATTAATTCCAGCTTGCTGTAAAACAACAGTTAAATCAGTTGATACTCCTGATTTACGAGCTTCTTTATATAATTGTTCAAAGTCATTTGAATCAACCAGCTCCATATTTGACTCAAGTAATTTTTTAACAAATTTGTTCATTATAATTCCTTTATAGCGTAAAGGTCATGTGTAAGAAAACCCTCAGCGTTTAGCTTTACACATTTGATCCTTAACTCCGCTTGATGATCTACAAGATATGATAAAACATGTTCGGCAGTTGTTTCCTTCCAATAACCAATGCTGATTCCAGACAATAAATTATCTGAGGAAGCTGACTCCAGGGTTGGTAAATCTTCCAGCGCGATAACTTCTGCAGCTGCTTGTGTAAACTCTTTATCAAGATCACATCCAAGCGTATACAACACAACAGGAAGATCATCCTTAAATTGATTAAACGGGAGCGTATTATATGCTGCTCGAATAAATTTCACAAATTCCTCGTCCTCAAGCCATTGTGAATTATGTTTAATGAAGTTAATCATTTGTGGTTTTAATTGAAAATTTGTCATTTGATGTTACCTTAATAAATAAGAGGGCTGAGTCCAAAATCTAATGAACCTTAGCCCTCTTTGTACTCAGATTAAATTACAGACCCAATTCAGGGAATGCATCTCTCAATTTCTGCAAATTGGATTTTTGCTGAGAAAATACATTGGAAGTAGTTTCACCCTTGATTGCCTGAGTTGCTTTATCGTCAACATCTTTATATTCCTTCAAGATTGTCTCAATGATCTTCTTCTTATTCGGATTACAATAGTGACTCCAGATATCAAGGAAATCATCTTTTGTGCCATCGCATCTATCCATCGCGAGCTTGAACGAACGATAATTCAGAGGCTTGTAAGAAGGATCATCTGAATTCTCTTCAATATCAACTCCAGAGTCATAGCTAAAATCGGGGCTAGTAAGAATGAGCTTGCACATATTTAACTTGCCCTGGAACTCCTTCTTTTCGTCTGCATCGTCTGTTGCATTGAGTTCCTTTGTGTACACATCAGTTAGATATTTCAGATGCTCAATCGGATCAGGAGTCATATTGAGACTGAAGAAACGAGATTGCTCCGCAGGGTCAAGTTCCTTTGCACCCTTGTAGGAGGCATTCGGAGGGTTGATAGCCGCAATGGTAAACAGGAAGTTATCAAGGAACTTCTCTTCATTCTCTTCTGTAGGATCCCAAACCATGTGGTTCTGAACTAGAGTTAAAACAGCACCACGAATCTCTGTTTTTGATCTGTTATACTCATCCAAGAACAGAACAGAATTTGGTTTACTCAATGAGCGAATCATCTCGTTAGTTCCTAAACGGGTTGCATAACGAGGATCCTTAGAATCTTTTGCAATAATTCCACCAAATGCTTCAGGCCCCATTGTACCCAGGTTCTTCTGAACAAGATTGATGCCATTTTTTGCCGCCCACTGACGAACCATATCAGTCTTACCAAAACCAGCATCACTAATCAGAAGCACGTTCGGGAAGTCACCATGATCACCAGCTTTAGCTTTTCTACGAGCAATTTTTAACGAACGGTCGAGGACCTTGTCGACCTGATTTTTATTTTCGGCAGCAACTTTCTCAGCTTCGAGTTCTCTTGCAGCCTGGTCAATTGTAACAGCTTCTCCCAAAATCATATGCTTCAAATCGTAGGGCTGAATGTTGTATTTGGCAGAAACGGATTGTAGAGCAAAGTCATCAATTTTATCCTCCGTTAACTGAACAGACTCATCAATGTTTACAAGTTTACGATAATCACCAACTGGATCACGCTTCACTTGCAAGTTTTCCTTGACAATTGTTCGTTTGAATTTCATATCTATATCTCCTTGATAATTATTAACATAATTGTGTAAATCGTACAAACCTTACAATTTTTTATACAATTTATCAGTTATGTAAACAAGGAGATAAATTACAGTTGCTTTATTATTTTATAACATCAAGTTTTTTCAAAATTTCTTCCACAACAGGCGTCATGATGTCAATCCATGGAGTTGTGCATTCCTTACCACATTCTACACACCGTTTTGAAATTCCTTCCTCATTCACAGATGTTTCAACCCAAGTACAAACGTGTGGCTCGTTTGGAGACATTGTAATCTCATCCGAATTTCCTGAGTCAATTATTTTATCACCCTCGGCTGTATATCCACAGTTTGTACACTCATGTCTTGGAATTGGAGGATATGTGCAAATAACAGTGTGAAACAGAGGCCTTCCACAATTCGGACACAATGCTTCTCCGAATTTATTGGTTTTATAGTAAATTGACATCAATTTTCCTCCTTTTTATATATAGTTTTAATAAATTGAATGTTTTTAATAATAACATGTTTTACATTGCATTCCTCTTCAGTAGCGGCTTCTAACTGTTTAAGAACTTCATTGTTATCAATTTTATATCTAGTATCATAGAATGTACTTGCTACCCCACGGGCAGGAACATCTGTATAATCAAATTCGTAGTAAATAAAATATCTGTAAAATTTATGTCTCATCGATCTACCATCCTAAACTTTCCTCCATCAATTACAGTTAACTCAATCCCTCTTACTGATTCATTCAGTTTGATACAATCAAGGTCCATTACATTGCTTACACCGTCGCCGATTACGAAATATCTATCTCCATTTTCACATTTTATAATTGCAGGTTCTGACTCGTACAAAACAGGATTAAATTGCTTCCATCGTTCAAATGTGTCGGTTTTCAATCGAATTCGTACACCCATGTTACTTTTAATCCTTCTAATATCAATAATTTGTTGAGACATAATCTATATCGTTGTTTTCATATGAAAATATTGGTAAATCTCTTGTTTCTGTTTTTCCATCCCCGACAATACAAAGTGTTTTATTTTGATCATTATCTGCGATCATTACCATTTTATCCGCAGTAAGAATTGGATAGCAAGTAACAAGATTTACAATATCGGATTTGTTAATATATGACACATTTATACTCAAGTTTAACTGATTATTAACCATAATTACAGCTCATCACAAGTTTTCCTCAGCTTCACGTTCAGCTATATAATCGGAACATTTTTCCATTGCATATTCGTTGATAAAATCGTACAAATGCCAGTCGTCCATTTTACGAATATCCTTCATTGTAAACTTTTTACCACGAAAATCAATATAAAATTTTGATTGATTTTTATCGGCATAATCAGAACAAGAATTACATTTTCCTGATGTGTACTGAAACTTACCATGTGTATCACAATCAATTTGATAATCAACATGTCCCGTTGAAGAATCAGTACAACATTTGCCATTTTCAAAATGTAAACAGGTATCAATATTTCTTGTTTCCATGATTGATAAAAACCTCCGGAATGACTTTTTCGTTCTTACGCCATAATTATAATATTTCAAAACGAGATTATCAACTTGAAACAAAAATCATTGTTTTTATTTATTACACAAATGCACGCGTTTTAACAAGAGTTACATTCAACATGTATATGTATTAACCTACTTGTGGTTAAATCCCGCACAACCAAAGCACAAGGCTCTGCGGGTGGGCGCCACAAACAACTGTAACATTTTTACAAAGAAAATTATTGAGTCATTATCTAAACAATTTATTTTACAATGAGTTTTGATATATTTTTCGTATATTTTCCATAAAAATTCTGGAATTTTACCCTTCAGTTTTGGGGAGGGGTAACCCAAAAACATAATACATATAAATTGTAAACAATTATATTATTTATATTATTATATATATTATTATAATTAATAACAATTGTTATAATTATATAACAATATGCACTATATAGTGCATATACGGCACCGGACGCGTATGCGCGCGTATTATATATAATTTATATATTTATAATAATATAATAGCAGTTGATTTCATGTATATATTTTTGTACATAGCAAATTGTATAAACTTACTGTTAAATAACAAAATATGTTTTTGAGGTTTTTTGTTATGAAGTTTCACAGAAGAAAAACAATTGTTAAGTCTGATTGTGGTAATATTGAATTTAATCAGGCATTTTTTAATCATGCCAACAGTGTTGAATCCGCTCCCTCTGTAAATCCTACAGGTCCAATGGGTGAATCGCTGAATGAGATGTTAGACGTTGCAACACCCTATATGCTTCGTAATGATGGAAAATTAGTTTCGTGTAAACCATTACATCCATATGTTAAATATATTTATGAAGCTTCAACTGAAAAGGAATTAAAAGCTCTTGTAGAAGATAGACCCACTGATCTTTTATGGTTTTATAAAAACACAAATATTGAAACTACAAGGAAAGAGATAATTACTCTTGTGTCCACGTTATTACACGATGAAAATAACCTTAATCTGGATCCACTTGATAAATTATTTACAAACATTGAAAAATATGATACGTGTTTAGCTAAATCAGATTTGTATCAACTATATGAGGAATTAAATACACAAACAAATCAAGAGTTTTGTAGAATTCGTACCTCAAGTAATCGCTTTGGAGGAACTTCACACGAGTTGTTTGTTAGAATTGGTTCCGTTAGTTATAATTGGTATGATGTTTTGTGGCAACTTGTTTATGATAATAAAAATTGGATTGACTCAATAACAATTACAAATGATCCACAGTCGATGGGTGGTCCTACAAGATATAAACAAATTAACGGAAATGATCTAGCATTTGTTGATGTTGATACATTTTTGAGTTACAAAGGGAATCCGATTGTTGAAGGATTTACAAGCTGTTCGTCAATTGTTGAAGAGTTAAAAACAAAGTCATTGTCTGATATATTGCACACTTCAAGTTCCAATTTTGTGTGTAAATATGTTAAGCACTTGATTGAGGATGAAAATAAAACATTCGGCAGCGTAGCTGCACTAAATGAGGAAACAAATATGAACGATACAATTACTCTTGAATATCCTGATCTTGTTTTTCTATATCAAGGTCCGCAACGCGATGTAGACGATTGGGATGAATATGAAGTAACACAGGATTGGGCAATTGATGTCTCTACACAGGATATTATTGATTATTTGTGTGAAGATTGTGTTACAGATGAGGACGTTACTAACTGGTATGAAATGTTTAGTACTGAGCAGGATGCTTGGGTTAGAAAACATTTCGATGAGCTCTTTGAAAAATATAAACAGCAAATTCTTGATCATTGGGAATCCGATGCAGTCGAGGATGCTGAAGCAAATTATGACCCAGATGATTATGTAGACTGGGATAGCATGCCAGGTGGACACGATTACTACGATTAACACGGACAACTAACTATTCAATAAATAATTGGGTCATATGTCATGCAGATTAGATCTTGACCTTTGTTGAATAAAAACTAACAATTAAAGGAAGATGTATTATGATGACTTATGCGAGTATTATGACAACAGCTTCCTCAATTAAAGGAGAGCTGCTATGCAAGGATTTCTAGAGTTTTTTAAGATAACGGGCCCGTGGGCTGCTGGGTTGCTTGGATTTTGGGTTGTACTTAATGTCATTGGTGAAATTTGTGAAAAACAAAATAAAATTGTTCCTGTTTTTATGCGGATTGTTTCTCATATGAAACAGCGTAAAAAGGAAAAACAGAAACAAAAAGAATTGCTTGTTGATGTTAAGACATTGCTTGATGATGTTAATAAACATTATAGTGATGATAACATTACTAAGCGAGATGAGTGGATGAAGGATGTTAACAATTGCATTGATGCGTATCATCACACTGCGTTAGAAGTTGCAGAAATGAAAAAATCATTGGACTCAAACACAGATTTAACGAATAGATTATATTTGAGTTCAATGAGGAATAAAATTCTTGATTTTGCACGGATTGCTGTTGATGAGAGGACTCCTTTACTCAGAGAATCATTTACTCGTATTTTTAGAGATTATGAAGAGTACGAAGATTTCTTGAAAGAACATCATATGAAAAATGGTGAAGTAGAATCCTCTTATAGAATTATTTGTGAAGAATATGAGAAACGTCTTCGTACACATAATTTTGTCGAAGATCATCGTTGGAAGAACGATTAACAAAAATTATAAGAAAACGATGGAGGGAAATTAAATCATGACTGATTCAAATAATGAAGTAATCAGTAATCCATCTGTTGACAATATGTCCGCAGAAGTTGAAGAAAAACAAGAACCTCGAATGACTGTTGCGGAATGTCAGGTCGAGACTCAAAAACATATTGAGAATGTTAGAAAATATATTCGTTTTGTTATTGATAAACTTGAAACTCGTGGAGTAAAACATGATGCATCAAAACTTGAGCCTCCTGAGGTCGAGTTGTTTGCAGAGATGACTCCTAAACTTGCAGCTGTTACATATGGTAGTGACGAGTATAAAGAGGCGTTGGAAAAGTTAAAACCCGCTCTTGAACATCATTATGCTTCTAATAGACATCATCCTGAACATTTTGTTAATGGGATTAATGATATGACGTTGATTGACATTGTTGAAATGTTTTGTGACTGGAAGGCAAGTACATTGAGACATAACGATGGTAACTTGTTGAAGAGTATTGAGATCAATGCAGAGCGTTTTAACATGGATGGTCAGCTAAAACAAATTTTGATGAATACAGCTCGTATGTTGGATGAGCATGAGGAGTAATTAATTTATGGAGGTTTCTTCAAAATGAAATCAAATAATTATTTTGAAAAACGTGCAGTAAAGGATGAAGCAAAACGTAAAAAGATGCTTGAATCCTTGAAATGTGACAATAAAAACGAATCAATCAAAAATTGCAAAAAGAATAAAGATATGATTGATGATGTTTTTGAGGAAGTTGTAATCGTTGACGAACCTTGTCTTAATCTATTTAACGATCATGGTTGTAAGGAATATGATGACGATATTAACGGAAATTGGTGTTAATCAAATTTCAAGTTGATAAAAGGAGAAAAATATGCTATTATATGAGCGTGAAGGTAAGCTAGTTGGTATTTTTAGCGGTAATATGAATGACCCCGTTGATTTCATGGTTGCTAAAAATGGTGACAAGATTACTCTTACAATTGGAGATAAAGTAATTGAAGGAAATTGTGCAGCAAAAATTGCAAGCAGCGATGATTTGAAAAATTTACTTCTCAATTCCACTTCAGAGCGTGTTGCACTTGTTGATGATGTAAGCGTTGTTGAGCAAATTTCAGTAACTCGTGATTGTGTTCTGGATTTGAACAACAATAAACTAACATTTGAAAATAGTAAGAGCAACGCTCCAATTACATGTGACAGTGGTACACTTACAGTCAAGGGAGGCACGCTGGATGCAACTTTTAGACCCAGCGTAGTTCCAATTTGTGCTTGGGGTGGCAAGTTAGTTCTTGAAGATGTTACAGTTATTTCCAATTCAAGTACTGAATCCTGTGTATTCTGTAACAGTGGTGAAGTTATTATCAACAGTGGTAAATATATTAACAAGTCTGCCGATAATTATGCTTGGGGTGAGGGTGCTCCATTGGTGTTAAATGTTAAAAACGGCAGTGGTGGCAAGATTACTTGTTATGGTGGATTCTTCGTTGGTCGTGATCCTGCTCTGGGTGATGATGCCGATGGAGGAACATTTGTTGCTGAAGGTTATGTATCAGTTCCAGCAACTGTTGATGGATATAAAGGATTTATTGTAAGAAAGGAAACCAAGTAAAATGTTTGATGTTGAAGAAATGGAGCAGCTTGCAGCGGTTGCTGATGAGTGCAAGTGCAAATTAACTACTACATATGTTGACGAGGCGATTGATGCTGAGTCACTAATGGATGACATGAGACGTACATGGGCTACAATTCAGAATGCCCTGGGGGATAACGTTCGTATTTGGACTTACTGTTATCTCACGGATGATGAGGATATTAAAGTCAAGTTTAAGGATGGTAAAATTCAGGCTTATTTTGTTTCTGATGGCAAGCTGTCCAAGGATGAAATCAATGAAGATCTGGATGACGATGTTGCTTACACAGAGCATGAAATGGATATTCAGCTTCGTGACAATCATGTTTATGAAACTGAATCAGGAAGTTTCAATGTTTGCTATCCAGAAGAGAAGGAGCACTGCAAGAAACTTCTCAGAGATCATGGATTCAAATTTGAAGTAAGTGGTGATATGGGAAAATATCATTTTGAGTATTGGAAGGATTCAGACAAGAAGATTTTTGAAGCATTTGGTACTCAGAAATTTGATATTGAGTTTGTTGACAAGGCAACTGGTGAGGATCAGAAGGCAGTCATTCGTGGCAAGGATCAGGATGATGCAATCAAGAGATTTTTCAAGAAGCCCTGGAATGTAGAGTGTGAGATTACATCCATTGTTCCTCATGGTCAGAAGAAAAAGGATGCAGTTGCAGCTGCAGCAGATGTAAAGGACGAAGAGCCTGCAAATGTTTGATTAAATAAATAATTGTTATCCATGTGTAAAATAATAATGTTTACACATGGATAAACTTGTATTTACTATTGTAAAATAAAATTCTGTGAGAGGATTTAACAATGGATTATAAATTGATTGCAACAAAGACTGTTCGTGACGCTGATGATTTCACGACTGATTACTGTTGGTACAAGGATACTGAGACTGGTGATAATTTTTTCATCCTTGGTGATTCCGATTTTTATGATGCTGACCCATTTTACGCTGATTATGAAACATCAGACGATGAAGTAGCTCAGGAGTGGTTTGATAATTATGGTGTAGAGGAAGAAGATTCTCTTGACGAGGATGTTGCAACAACTACTTCCGGAGATGTCATTGATGGTGAAATGAACGTTGACGGAACTGAATTTGTTGATGAGAATGGAGAGAAGCATCCTGTAAACGATGCAGGTGAAGTTATTGTTGACGAAATCCTTGATGAAGCAAAGGAACTCAACGAAGCTCCCGTTATTACATTGAGAGACGATGAAATTAACAATCCTGATTCATTTGACCTGAAGGATGCAATTCATCAGCGTGTTGAGGATGAAAAGGCTGCAAAGGAAGCAGAAGAGAAAGCAGCTGAGGAAGCAAAACGTAGTTCTAGAGTTGAGGAACTCAAAGCTGACGCTGATTCAAAGATTAAACAGATTCGTAATGCTGCTGATCCCATTCAGGAAGCATTTGAACTTCTTGTTCCGGATGAGGGTAAAGCAGAGACAGTCGCGGGCGAAATGGTTCGTGCTATGATGCGAGTGTTATATCGTGATTACAATGATGGTGACAAATTCATGGCCGGTTATGGTCTTCAAACTTGTGGAAGCTCAATGTGTTATCTTGTTGAAATGATGCCTGATGCATGGGCAGATTATGCTCAGCGAGCTGTTGATGCAGCTGACAGATATGTTGATGATGATGCTGCATATACTCAGCTTATTACCGATTTAAGCGACTCACTTGTTGATTATTTGTGCAAGCATCCTGAATTGTTCTACACGCTCAATGATGAGGATTCTAGAGATCATGATAAGAGCTATCTTGAAGAAAATCAGCCTCGGTATGACTTTGAGGTTGAGGGTGACGATGACACATATGAGTTGATTCAACACAACCTTATTACGTCCTCTGATTTATACAGCTATGTCGAGGATGCTCTGCGATACGATTCTCTGTATAGAGATGCTGAAATTGAATCACCTTGGGGTAGAGATTCTAATTCCATTACAGTTACTAACTTGACTTATGATGCAAGAGAAGCCCTGGAGGATATGCTTGAGCATGGAAATTTCTGGGATGAGCTTACAAGCAATTATACAGATGATCTAGAAAAGATTCATGATGGTGAATATGATACTGATGATCTTGATGATTCTGACGAGGAGGAATAAATAATGGCTGATGAAATTAAACTTGAAACTGAGCAGAAATCAGTAAAAATTGATTGTGTGTTGAGTTTTCGTAGATCCGCGATTGACGCATCATTTGACTACAATCTTGTAATTGAGGATGGTATTATTAAAATTGATCCTCATGACTCAAGAACAAGAGTTGTTGCCATTTATCCTGTAAGTGGAAATGATGTTGAAAAATCGGACATAAAACGTAAGATTCAGATTGCACATTTTGATGCAACAATGCTTACAGATGATGGTAATTTTGATTACTTTTTTGAGGTTGATGAGTTTGGTAATGGTGCATGTGTAATTCCGGATTCTGAAGCTTGCTCGTTTCTCTCAGTCGCTGTTGATAACTCATTAAATCTGGCAACAGAAGCACATGAAGAGCCTGTTGAGGGACGTGTTAATAAGGATGTTGTTGAAGAGTGTACAGATACTGTTATGGAATGTACCACAAATGAATCCGTTGAGTCTGAGCAAGAATCTACTTTAACTGAGTCTCTTGATGAAACTCAAATGGAAGAAATTCGTACTCGTTTTCAACAGGGTGCAATTAGTATTTTCCAAGGATTTGGAAAACCTGAAGAATCATTTGTTAGGATGGCTGAGTTTGACGGAAAAAGTCGTGATGACAATTCCAGCTATGAGTATTACTACGATCCTGAATCAGACTCCATGGTGTATTACATTGTAGAAAGCGAGGAGCATGAGTAATATGTTTACAAAGTCTCAACAGCGCAGAATTAAATTAATGCTTGAATCTGAGGATCCTCAAAACAAAAATGATCCTGAGTGGGTTGCAACAATTGGTTTTGGTGAACCTGAAATTGACGACTCCATGGAGGATGTAGATTATGAGGAAATTTCTGTTTTCGCTCCTGATTTTGAAACCGCAGTAAAATATGTTGGTCAGTATGTTAGAAAAATGCAGCTTGATGAAACTGCAGATCCGAAGTGGAAGGATGCTGTTGTGTTATCTGTTCAATTAAGATAACTGTTAAAAATCAAGTTGATAAAATAACAATTGTATAATATAATAACAATGTAAGAGCGAAGAGGAATTTAACAATGAAGTTCAAGAAAATCAAACTTGATGAGGATCTTCCTCAATATAATATAACCCCCAGCGTAAATCCTGAACCTACATATAGTGATGTAGATGATGACTATTTTGGCATGGAGTATCCAGAATCCATGTTTGAAACGCAAGCTCCCGATGTAACGGATGGACCTGAACCTGGTCCCAATGTTGGAGTTGCTGATATTATCATGTCCAGTATCAATGATGAGTTTAACACAATTCGTAATTATAACTCGCTGGTTGCAACGATGCAGAATGAAGGCAAGGAAGAGTACCTGCCTATGATTAAAGTCATTCAGGATATTACTGCAGAGGAAAATAAACACGTTGGGCAGCTTCAGGAGATTTTGAAACAGATCTCTCCCAACGCAACACAGATTGAAGCTGGTAAGGATGAAGCACAGGAACAGATGACCGAGCCCGTTGAAAATTCAATAAATGCATCAGCTTTAGATGACACAATGATGTGTACATTGAGTGATGTTGACGATGAAATGTGAGGTATCAATCAATGATTTTTAACAAGAAAAATGAGTCCCTCCTCAATATGTCTCGTGTCATGGATAACGAGAAGATTGCACCTGTAACAGCACTCGATTCTACCACAACAACCGCAATTGTTGATAATGAAGCTGCAGAGGAAAAACTTGAAGAAGTTAAAAAGGAACTCGATAAAACTGCTGAGGGAATTGCTGGTGAAAAGCCTGAGGAAGTAGAAGCGCCGATTAAAAATGTTTTTACTGCAAAAGTAACATTGCAGGAGGATCTTGAAGATTTTTCAACCACTCAAAAGGATGGCAGAGCAAATAAATTGTTTGACGACGATGGTATGAACGTTTATCTTGATTACGATATGTTTCAGTTCATTCTTGATTTGTTTGTAACAATCCCAGAGTTTGAAACAGTTTTTCCTGAGTCCATGTTCCCTGAAATTGATATTGTGTCCAAAGATGGTAAACGCGTGACAAAGAGACGTGTTCGTAGTTCATTTATGTATCAGGGCTCAGATGATTATCTTACTGGCGAGGGTGTCAAGGGTGTTAGCCAAGTAGGAACTGAGGGTGATGATATTGTGTTATATGGTGATACACTGGATGTTTTCAAGAGTGTTAAGGTACTTTGTGATTACTTTGGTTTGAAGTATACTGAACCTCGTGAGCGTAGATCCCCCTCTTCTCGTTGGGCATTTAGCATGAAAATTTACACTCCGATGATGTCTCGTGGATACCCTGAGATGTTTATTGATTACATTGATAAACAGGGTCTCGATTATCATGACTTTATGAAGTCTCGTTTTATTACGGGATATGAGAAAGCACTTCAGAAAGAAAATGATGAAAAGAATGAAGTCATCTGCCAAAGAAAAATCAAGGAAGTTGTAAAACACTTTGCAGATCAGGTTGATCATAACACCAAGCCTGTTGAGAAAAAGCAAATTCAGCAAGCTATGGTTGATGAACTTGCAAAAACCTCTGTTGAGGGTGTTGGTGGAGAAACAATGCCTCTAAAATTTAGTGAGTCAAAAGCAAAAACATTGTTTAACTCAATTGTAAAAGATAATTTACATAAATAATAAAAATAATCGTTGCACATAACGACAACAGGCCTAGCACAATGGTTTGGATGTTATCATAATTATTTATATTATGACACATTCCTCCAGTGCTAGGCCCTTTATTTTGTGTTATTTTGACATTATGAAAACAATCTAACAGTAAAATTATACATCTTGTCTTCATGTATATATTACTATATGAAGAAGTAAGGAGAATGAAGATAATGGGAATGTTCTTGAATTATCAAAACATTGCAAATTCATATCCCAATAACCTTGTAAATGCATTCCCCTCTTGTGATATTTGTTCCAAGTTAAATCCTCTTGAAGCAAGTAAACCCTATGAGGAATATAATGTCAAGGGCGACTTGATTGGATATTTTTGGCGGTATGGAGAAACATTGAATCTTGAATTTGATATTGATGGTGAGTTAACCATTGAATCTGATGCAATTTTGTTTAAGAAATCAGGACAAGCTCCAACAGTAAAAACAATGGCAAATGTAGGTCAACGTGCTTACAACATCATTGATTTGAAATCCTGGACTTGCACTGTTATTGAGGCTGGAAATTATATTTGGGAAGCGGACACCGAGTTTACATATCCCGTAGGAGCTGACCGTAGGGTTTATATTCCTGCTGAATCCTATTTGAAGGATAAACATGTTGAGGTTACGTTGTACAACTTCCGAATGGAACCAATTTGCAAAAAGTTGTATGATGCTGCTCCAACAATTATTTTTGGAATTGACAAAGAATTATCAGAAAAACTTGTTAGAGGAATTTATTATTGTTCAGTAACTGTTTTCAATGATGAAGTTGCTTACAAGATTTTTGATACTACAGACGGTAGTTTGCTGGTGAAGTGAGGTAAATGAAACATGGATATTAAATTGAGAGCAAGATTATCAGCTTACAGTAAAATTGAATCCGTTTCAAGCGCTTCTTCAGCTGTTCCTGATCCAGATGCTACTGCTGCAGGAAACGTTTTGGGTGTAAACGATTCCGGAAAATACACATTGTTTCCACAAATTGACACAAGTGATGTTGATACACTATTTGAGGATACTCAATTGACACAAGATGTTACAAAAGAGGAAATTGATTCCTTGTTTGATCCTGATAAAGCACCAGTTGTTTATCCTACTACAGATCCAAGTATCAAAACAGTTACAAAAAGCGAGATTGACTCTCTGTTTGATTAAGGAGGTCAATATAAATGTTTAATATTACATATAATGGCATCATTACAGTTAACCGTGGTGACTCATTTGTACTTCCGTTACAGTTAAACGCAGGAACAACAATGGATCCTGCAAAATATAATTTAACTGATAGAAGTTACATTTATTTTGGAGTTATGGAACCAAATGAGCCGTTTGAAAACGCATTAATTCGTAAGAAGTGTACCAAAGAAGATGTTGATGAGGCAGGATGCGTTTTAATCAAGTTCAAGCCTCAGGATACTCAATGTGTTCTTCCAGGTAAATATTATTATCAAGTAAAACTGCAGACATTTAATTCTGACGATCCTGAAGATTATGATGTTGATACAGTTATTGATAAGCAACAATTTTTCATTTTGGAGTGATAAATTATGGCAGTTATTAAAAAACCAAGTAAAGTTTTACAAGGTCAAGTTAACATGGCTGCTCATACAGAACACTCAAAACCTCTTACTGGTGGCGAAACTGATTCAGTCAAGATGACTGTAAAGGATAACGTTATCAGTGGTGATGTAAAATGGAAAAGTCAACTTGGCTATACTGCTGATAAAGCATATCCAGGCAATGATGGAGTCAAGAACAGAACATCCATTGAGGGTTTAATTTTTGATTTACAAGTTGTTTCAGATAATCTTGTTTCATTGAGAAAATCAATTGATGCAGATTTACAAGAAACAACTGTTGCAGTTAGTAAACTTGATAAACGTGTTGATAAACTTGAGGATAATAAAAAATCAGACTCAACAATTGATCTGTTACAAAAAATTTCAGCAGAAACTTCACGAGCGATTGCAGCAGAAAAACAACTTGCCGATCAACTTTTTGTAGAAACTTCAGCAAGGCAAGATCTTGATACAACTTTACATAATGAGCTATCACGGTTACAATATCAGATTGAAGAGCAGTTAACAACAATCAATTCAACATTAACAAGAAAAATTGAGCAACTGAAATCAACTCAGACTTCATTAAACGATAAAATTGAAGTAGAGAAATCAAGGGCTACAAGTTCTGAAGCATCACTTCGTAAAACATTAACAGATAATCAAAAAACACATGAAGATGCAATTGAGGAGTTAAAAAATAAAATTGATTCCTCAACAGGTCAAACTGATATAAGATTTGATGACTTTGATGATAAGATAGATCATTTAACAGCTGAGTTACAGACTTCAATCATGGCTCTTCAAAATGTGGATTCTGAGCTGGACTCCAAAATATTATCCATAGCTCAGCAAATTGTTTACATTAATAATTATCTTGAAAATCTTAACAACAGTTATTTACATCTGCTGCATTATTATGAGGAGTTAAATGATAAATTTGATTCAACACAAAATGATAATGTAAAACAATTTACTGAGTTATCAAGATCAATTGATACTGAGAAATCAAGAGCGCAAGATGCAGAATTACAGCTTGAAACAAAAATAAATGATGTAACAGCTGTTTCAACTGAGAATAAAAAATCAATTGAAGCAAATGAATCATACATTAATGAAGTAAAAACATCCGTTGATAATTTAAGCCATCAAGTTCATTATGATGAAGAGCAACTCGATAAATTACAAGAGACCGTTGATTCAATTAGCTCCATTGGTGGAGATGTTTCAGCAGTTCAGGCTCAAGTAAATCAAGTTAAGCAAGATCTTGCAACGGAAGTTTCTAGAGCAACAGATGCAGAAAAAACAATCAGTGAAAAACTTGACTCTACAATTGAGTCAACTGATAAAAAATTACAGGAACTTGCTGACCAAGTTGTATCTCTTGATGGTGCAGTAAAAATTGTTCCCAATGAAAACATTGAACAATTGTATGGACAAGTAGGAGAAAATGTTGTTTTACAAAATCTAAATGTTGAAGCAATTGCAAACTCAGTTGTAAAACGTGACTCCAATGGTAACATAATTGTTCCAACTGATGGATTGACGAATACAAGTGCTGTTCCTAAATCAATAATGGATGAAGCGCTGGCTACATTATCATCAACATTAACTACTCAGATGGATCGTGCAATTAAAAATGCAATTGACTCCATGCAGTTTGATTTTATTGATGGTGGCATGGCACCTGTTGACAAATAAATTTAAGGAGATATAACTACAATGGCTGATTTACAAAAATATGTAAATTGGGACGGATTGGTTTATTACGATGGTAAAATTAAAAATTTTATCAAGGATAAGCTGTCTCCGTGTTTCAAATTTGCAGGTGTTTTTGCAGCTGAAACGTTGCCAGCACCTGAATCAGAATATGTAAACTACATTTATCAAGTTAGTAACGATTTTACTTCTAACGAAGTGTTTGATAAGCCAGATCTGAAGTACGAAGCTGGAGCATTGATTTATGTAAAGCAAATTGCAGATGGACAATATAGATACTCTGTCCTTGTTGAAGCACCAACAGTTACTACAAGCGAGATTCTTGACAAATTTGATACATTAACAAGACAAATTGAGGATCAAAATGATACAATTACTCTGCTAGATAAAACAGTTAAGGATCTTGATGCCGATGCTGAAAAATCAAGCGAGAAGATTACGGACCTGAGAAATGATGTTGATGGAATCAATTCAACATTAACTACAATGGCAGAAACAGTTGACAATTTGAGCGGATCTGTTGAGTCGTTTGAAGGACAATTTGATGCAATTGATGAATCAATTACAGATATTAAATCTGAGCATGAAAAAACAGTTGAGGATGTTTCTACAGTAAAAACAAAAATTACAGATCTTGATACTGCTGTTGAGACAAAACAGGATAAATTAACAGCCGAAACAGTGCTTGGTACCATAAATGGCGAGCGGTTAAATTATGGTGGAGTTGTTGATATCGACATTCCTGATCCTGTATTTACAATTGATAAATTAACTGATATCGAAGTTGGTGGAATTCCTGTAGGAACTGATCTGAACGGAATGCTTATCACAGATATTTTGAAAAAATTATTGTACAAGGTTGTTGCAGACGTGGTAACAAATTATAAACCTGGCTTGATTGAAGGAACACAATATGGTCCTGTGTTTGTTGGTGCTACAAATGAGGATAATTATACAGCACCCACGGAGTATCCAATTTTGGAGGAAACATCAACTTCCAAAATTGATCCTGCAGAACAAGGTTTTTATAAAGTAACTGCTGATTCAGGAGAAGTTACTGAACAAGGATTTCAAACCACAACTCCTGGTGCAGGTAGAAATGCATATGCACAAATGTTGATTTCTACACAACCAAAACAAATATTTATTTACGATGTGCTAACAAACAGCTGGTCTGAATATAATGGTACTTGGGAATGTGTTAAAACTGTTACAGTTGAATCTGATACAGGAGAAGCAATGGAGTACTATTTGTATCAGGATAGTAACAAGAGCAGCGGTGCTAGATATTTCAGATTTGTTGTTTAACATATAAATATAAGGAGAGCATATTATGGCAAGATACAGAGGTGACGCGAATGTCAATATGACCTACGATATTACATATTGGGGTCCTTTTGACACTCGTATGCTTGTTCCTGAAAAAGCTGATCTTACAATTGCAAGTACATGGATTCCATTACGTCATACAGAATCATGTGCTTACGATGGCATGATCGTAGCTGTTGGTGAAGATAAAATTGCTGAAAACAATGGTATTTATTACCTCAAGGATTACACTCGAGTTACATCTGCTGATGCTTGGGTAAAACTTGCAGAAATTTCACAGATTGATGAACTCAAGGAAATGATTAAAAACATTCCCGGAGGTACTGGTGGAGTCACAGAAGCTCAAGTTGATGAAAAGATTGCACAGCTTCGTTCAGAACTACTTGCAATGAATTTCATTACTGAAGATGTTTTGACTAACAAATTGGATGAAATTGATTCAATCAATTACTGCGAGTTTTAATCAGGAGGATCAATAAATGAAATTTAAGATTTATAAGGGTTTGAGTACCAATCTTGATAACGCTCCAAAAATTGAGGGTTGTTGGTACATAACGACTGATACACAAGAGTTATATGTTTGTTTTGATGGCAAGTTGAATCATATTAATGACACAAGTTCATTTGATCCAACTGAGATGCAAAATGACATTAAAAACATTAAACAAGATTTAGCGGATCTAGAAACAAAAGTCAATCAAGCTCATGGTAGCTTGACTGTTAAGTCCCGTGGTGAATTACCAAGCATTGGATCCGCTGATATTGTATATATTGTTGAAGATGAAAATGCAGTTTATCGTTGGGATACAACAAATTTGAAGTATTTCTCAGTCGGGAGAGATTACAACGAAATTGAGGTTATTTACGGCGGATCTGCTAACAATGAATAATTTGATATCAAATTAGAAAGGTAAAAATTCTATGGCAGAATTAAAAACATTGCAAACGAAGATTTTACTTCGTAATGACACTGCTGCGAATTGGGAAACCAAAAACCCTGTATTGGCCAAGGGTGAAATGGGTGTTGTCATCGGCGCAGCTGGTGAGAAGGCTCGTTTCAAAATTGGTGATGGTATCACAGCTTGGAACGACCTTCAGTTCTCTGATGGTTCTCTTACAATTGATTCCAGCAAAGTTATCATGACTCAGGATTTTGTTGCAACCTCTCCTATTGGAGTTGTTACGATTCCTTCCTCAGGTAGTGCAACAATTGCAGCAAAGGGCAAGACATTTGATGAGTTCTTTGCAAGCCTTGTAGCAAAGGCAAAGGATCCTACTGTTACAGCTCCTTCCGCATCAATTACATTGAATCAGGCGGGCGCAAAGGAAGCAGGTACAAAGGTAACTCCCACCTACACAGCAAAGTTGAATGCAGGTTCATATACATATGGTCCCGCAACTGGCGTAGTTGCATCCTCTTACAGTGTTACTGATGGTGTTGAGGGTCACGATGCACAGACTGGTGCAACAGGTACATTCCCTGAAATCCAAGTGGTTGATGGAATGAATTATAAGTTGACTGCCACAATTGCTTACGGACAGGGTGCAATCCCGAAGGACAACCTGGGTAATGAGAAACCCGATTTGAGAATTGCTGCTGGTAGCAAGTCTGCAACTTCAAGCACAATTTCTGCTTACAGAAACAGCTTCTATGGTTCCGTTACTGATAAGACTGCTGCTCTGGATAGCAAAGCAATTCGTGCATTGAGTGGTAAGTCAGGTAAGACAAATACTGCAGGTAACACATTTAACGCTCCGGAAGCTGTTGGAGCAATGCGTGTTATTATTGCAGTTCCTTCACCTCGTACCTGTACTTCAATCAAGGACGTCAATGGTTTGAACGCAGAAGCTCTGTCTGCATTTACCAAGACTACTGTTATGGTTGAGGGTGCTAATGGCTATGCCGCTAAGGAGTACAATGTTTACTACAAAGACAATGCAGCCGCTTGTGATAAAGCAAACAACTGGGCTGTTACATTGGGTTAATAAGGAGGATATAAATCATGGCAATGGAATTTGGTAAATTAAATTTTGCTGTTGGTTTCAATAGAACCTCCGCGTTCCCGCTTGATGCCAATAGTTATTTCGAAGAGTATGCAAAAGCAGTTGAGGCTGCTGCAGGTGCTGCTGAGGTCGGTAGTGCCGATAGTGCATATTACATTGGTCAGCTTTTAATCGTTAAGGATGAGACTGCTGGTGTTGGTTTGTATCAGATCAATGCTGCTAAAGGTCTTACCAAGTTTGGTCAGGCTTCCAGTGCGGACGAGCTTGCAACAAAGGTTAGCGCTCTTGAGACTCGTTGTACAACAATTGAGGGTAAGCTGATTCTTGCAACTGCAGAGAAAGATGGCTTGATGTCCAAAGAGGACTTCGCAAAGCTGACTGCAATTGAAGCAGGTGCTCAGGTCAATAAACTTGAGAAAGTTAAGGTTGATGGTGCTGAGCTGGAAATTGCTGATAAAGCGGTTAACATTGATCTTGCAGGTGCTCTGGCTCCTTATGCAAAATCTGCTGATGTTACTTCAGAACTTGCTAAGAAGGTTGATGCTGTTGAGGGTAAGGGATTGTCTACAAATGATTATGATGCAGCTGCTGTTGCAGAAGTTGCAAAAATCAAAGACAAAGCTGATGCCGCTACAGTTACTACCTTGTCTGGTAAGGTTGACAAGAACACGGCTGATATCACGACAATCAATGGTAAGCTTGCTGGTTTGACTGGCGCGATGCACTTCATTGGTACGTCTACGACCGACCCGATGGGAGAAAGTGGCGCGACTGTTGAAAATCATACAACCTTTGCCTCAGGCGATGTGTGTTTGTTTGGCAATAAGGAATTTGTTTACAATGGTACTGCATGGGTTGAGCTTGGTGATGAGGGTTCTCACCTGACCAAGACGGAAGCAGCAAGTACTTATTTGACAAAGGATGACGCTAGTAAGACTTATATTACAGCTGATCAAGCAGCTAAGGATATTGCAACAGCAAAAACTGAAGCAATCACTGATGCAGGTGCGGCTGTTGATACAAAACTTGCAAATTACTCAGACACCAAAGCTGTTAAGGGTCTCATTTCAACAGCAAAGACGGAAGCTGTTGCTGAGGCTGGTACAGCAGCTGATGGTAAGATTGTTGAGGCACTCAAAGATTACACAACCACAACTGATTTGACTGATCTTCTGGGCAATAAGGCAGACAAGACTGCTCTGGAAGCAACAGAGGGTAAGGTAGCAGCAGCTGAAACAGCAATTAAAGCTCTACAGGATGTTGGTGCTGAAAAGAATGTTATTCAGACTGTTTCTGACGAGTTTGCGATTGATGATCAGCGTAATCTTACTGTTAAAGCAGTTGATAAATCCAAGGTTACAGGATTGGCTACCGAACTTGACAAAAAAGTTGACAAGGTTGAAGGATCAAGACTTCTCACTGCAGACGAAGCAACCAAGTTAGAGAAGCTAGTTCTTTCTGAAGATGGTTCGGTTGAAGTCAGCGGTAAGGTTGCCGCAGGTAATGTTGAGGGTCTGGACACTTGGCTTACTACACACAGAGATGAAGTTGGTGGATTGTTCAGCGCTGCTGATGATACGAAGCTCGAGGGTATTGAAGCAGGCGCTCAGGTTAACCAGATTGAGTCGGTCAAGATTGGTGGCACTGCCCTCAGCCCTGTTAAGAAAGCAGTCAACATTCCGATTGCTGATGCAACTACACTTGGTGTTGTTATGTCAAATGCAGTTGAGAATGGTGTTGCGGTTGCAGCTGATGGCAAAATGTCCGTTAGCAGCTTGAACGTTACAAAACTTGTTCAGGCTGATGGTGACATCCTTGTGCTTGACGGTGGCAATGCCTGATAATTAACATAATGTAAGACAGCAAGAGTAGTTTCAAGTAATATTGTTACTACTCTTGCAATTTGAAAATATAAATTCACATAGGAGTTATAAAATATTATGGCTGAGAAGAGATTAACGACAAGAATTGTTAGTAAGCATGCTGACCTTACTGCTTGGGAAAGTAGTTCATTAAAACTGCTTGCTGGTGAGATTGCACTTGCTTCAATCAACACTACAAAGCCTGATGGTCAGGGTGGTTCTATCACTGTGCCTACATACTTGATGAAAGTTGGTGATGGTGAGAAGACATTTGCAAAACTGAATTGGTTGGCTGCTCCCGCTTCTGACGTTTATGCTTGGGCAAAGAAACAAAATCTTGCACTGGCTGACATTCCGACAATGGATGCTGCTCATATCCCGACCCTGGAAGTCAGTAAGATCAATGGTCTTGCAACTCGTTTGGAAAACCTTGAGTCAGCTCTTGGTGAAAGCGGATCAGTTGCCGATGCGATTACAAATGCAATCAATGCGCTGGATGTTGATGCATCTACTGATGCTGATGGTGTTGTTATTGCTTCCATCAGTGAAACAGATGGTAAAATTGCTGTAACTCGTAGAGCACTCACCGCCGATGATATCCCCGCTCTTGCAATTGCTAAAATTACTGGCTTGCAGGACAAACTTGATGCTTTGGGTGCAAAGGATACTGCTCTTGAGGGTTCCATTACTACTGAAGTTAAGGATCGCAAGGACGCTGATACTGCAATCAATAAGGCTATCGAGGAACTGAAGACAGCTATCGGTAACATGAGCAACATCATGAACTTCCGTGGTGCTGTTGAATCCAAGGATACAATTACTGATCCTATTGAGGGTGACGTTATTGCTGTTACTGGTGGAGATGATGCAGGCAAGGAGTTCGTTTACAGTGATGGTGAGTGGATTGAATTTGGTAGCGTAACTGCTCAAGATGCTGCCCTTAAAGCACTTCAGGATCGTGCTACAGCGCTAGAGACAAAGATGACCGCAGTGGAGGGCAAGTTAACCACAATCCAGGGTACTGGTGAGGGCTCTATTGCAAAAGCGCTTGCAGACGCAAAGGCTTACGCGGACGATAAGAAGGATGAGGCAATTACTGCAGTTCAAGGAACTACTTCAGATGCTGCTACTGCAGCAACTGTTGCAGGAGCAAAGAAGTATGCAGATGCAGCTGTTAAAACGTTGTCTGACGGTCAGGTTGCTACAAACAAGACTGATATTGCTAGTTTGAAGACCAAAGTTGAAGCAATTGAGACTGATTATTTGAAGGCAGCAGATACATTTATCTTTGACTGTGGTGGAGTTGAATAATCAAAAACTGCATGTGTAAACATGTATAATATAATGAGGGCCTGGTTCATTCTTGGACCGGGTCCTTTTTAATAAATATGAAAATTCCTCCAAATAAACAGACGAGAGGTAAAAACATGAAGAAATTGATTGTTCAAAATCGAAGAGGGACAAAAGAGGATCTTGAGAAATCAAAGATTGTTCCTTACGATGGAGAAATTGTTGTTGAGCAACAAAGTAAATACAGCAAACTCAAAGCTGGTGATGGAGTTACTCCATATGATGAACTACCATATGTAACCGATGAAACAGATACCAAACTTGCTGGAGTTGCTGGAAGAGTTTCAGCTTTGGAGGCTGGTGTTGGTGAACCTGTTCATGGATCTTGGGAATCGGAAGTAAAGGATATTCGTCAAGGTTGGGACGGAATGACTTATCCAAGCGCGGGAGATGCTGTTAGAGCTATTGCAGAATCAAGTGATAATCTTCGCAAGAGTCTGGAACAATTTATTGATGCAGATGCTGTTGATGGGCTACTCTATGAAAACAATATGTTACAGCTAACTGCCTCAGGTCAGCCTGTTGGTGAGCCCGTTGAGATCAAAGGCGGATCGGGAGGCGGCGGAACCTCCTCAGTTAAATTGCGGTTAACAAATTTAACACCTGAAGGGACAAACTTCTCTGCAACAACACAAGACACAGTTGTTATTTCGTTTTTGTTTACATCAACAGAGGATGACATTCCAACTGGTGATTATACGTGTGATGTTGAAGTTGGTGGAGTTGTTAGAAAAACATTATCGCTCAGCCAATCAGAAACAGGCGCAAGTGTTGATGTTACAAGCTATTTGAAATCAGATCAAAATAAAATTAAAATTACCTGTACTGATGTTTATGGTAACTCTCGTATGTTGATTTATAATATCAATGTTATTGAGTTGTTACTAAAGTCTTCATTTGATGCAAACAAGGTTTATAAAAACACAGCTTATCCGAACGGTATTGACTTCCGTTATACTGCTGTTGGCCTTGTTGATAAAACAGTTTACTTCAAGATTGATGGTAAACAAGTAGAGAGCAAGTATCTTGGATCCTCAACATCTGGTAAGGAAATTGCACAAGTGTTTCCGATGTCCTTGTTTAGTCATGGTTCACACATCTTAACTGTTGAAGCACAGTCTACATTGGACGGAAAAACAATTACAAGTAACACATTGTCATATGACTTGTTGATTCACATTGATGGTGAAACAGCTCCAATGATTGGTTCCTCAATTGATTTTGATGAAACAACAGAGGGAGAGTTGTTAACAATTCCTTATATTGTTTACGACCCAAATAGTGCTGTTTGTAACGTGACTTTGCAGATCAAAAATAGTCAAGGGCATATTTATAGTCAAACAGCAGTAACGGTTGATCAAACATTGCAGACATGGAGTGTAAGAAAATATCCTGTTGGTAAAAACATTCAGTTTACTATTTATTACAAGCCTGATCGTTTATCAACAGCAATTACAAAAACACATTATATAACTGTTAACAAGGCAACAATTGATGTACAGCCTGAAGAAGGCGCGTTACTTGACTTGTCAGCACTTGGAAGATCAAATAGTGAGTCCGACCCTGCAAAATGGGAATCAAATGGTTACACTACAACATTTGAAAATTTCAACTGGAAGTCAAATGGTTGGATTACTGACGAAAATGGTGACACTTGTTTGAGACTCAGCGGCGGTGCAAAAGCAACCATCAACATGGAGCCACTCAGTAAAACAAATTTTGATATTAACAATAGCGGCTTAACAATTGAGCTTGAGTTTGCAGTTCGTGACGTTAACAATCGTGATACTGTTGTTATGAGTTGTTACGATGGTATCAGAGGATTTGAGTTAACAGCTGATAAAGCATTTATTAAATCTGTTGATAAAGAAGTGTCTTGTAACTACAAGGATGAGGATAAAGTCAAGTTAGCATTTACGATTGACAAACAAGGGGCTCTTGCTTCTGGATTTGATTCTCCTCAGTTTTTGTGCGTTTATCTTGATGGCATAATGTCAAGTGTTGTTCGTTATTCAAATAACTCAGACTTTACAAATAACAATAAAATTGTTATTGGTGATATTGGATGTACATTTGATTTGTATCGTGTTCGTGTTTATAACAAGGCGCTAACTCCAAAGGAACTTACAAACAACTACATTGCAGACACATTGGATATAAATAAAAAGTTAGAGCTGTATGAGGACAACAATATTTATTCTGGAAGCGGATTGTTATCATACGAGGCGGTAAAATCAAAAATTCCAGTAATTACATTTACGGGAACAATGCCGAAATTCAAAGGTGATAAGCGAATTGTTTGGATGGATTTTGAAAATCCATTTGATGCCTCTAAGAATTTCAAAAATGTTTATGGTGGGCCAATTCAGGTAAATATCGATGTTCAAGGTACATCCTCACAATGGTACGTTCGTAAAAACTGGAAGGTAAAACTCAAGGACAAGAAAAATGGAATCGACAACAAGGCATATCAGCACATGGATAATCAGCTTCCTGCAAAAACATTTTGTATCAAAGTTGACTACGCAGAAGCAACAGGTACTCACAACACTCAGAGTGCAAACTTGATTGAAACATTATATTCTGAAAAAGTGCCAGCTCAGCTTGATGATCCTCGTGTTAGATCAACGGTCGTTGGTTTCCCGTGTGTTATTTTTGAAAAAGCAACAGAGGATAGCGATCCTGTGTTCTCCTCAAAAGCAAACTTCAACATTGATAAGGGTGCTGAGGACTCATTTGGATTTAATGAAAATTACAGCGTAGAATCATGGGAGTTCCGTAACAACACTGAGGATGCTTGTAACTTCCTTGATACATGGGATAACACAAAATATTTCCTTGATACATTTGAACCTAGATATATTACTGAATCTGAATCTAGCAATTACTCAATTGATGACCTTGAAGACTACGAAGATAAATATCTAGCATCCATTAAAGAGGGCGGTACTCCACTAACTCCCGCAGAGCAAGAAACATTGTTGGAAATTCGTAAAGCAACATCTCATCAATTTAAGGAATTACATGATTGGGTTGTTTCTACAAACCGTGCAGCCGCAACAAATGAACAACTTGAAACTCCTTATGTTGCTGGCAAGGATACATACACACATGATACTGCAGATTATCGTTTAGCAAAGTTTAAGAACGAGTTTGAAGATCATTTTGATATGCAGTTCTCGTTAGTGTATTACATTTACACGTTCTTTGCACTCATGACTGACCAGCGTTCCAAAAATATGTTTTTGACTCGTTGGACTACAACTGATATAAATGGAAATAAAACAACAAAATGGTATCCTTATTTCTACGATAATGATACTTGTTGGGGTATTAATAACGAAGGTTATTTAACATTTGATTACTACCATGAAGATACTGACCAAGTGAATGGTGTCAACGTATTTAATGGTCAAACAAATGCTTTGTGGATTAACTTCAGACTTGCATTCCAGCAAGAAATTTCTGAGATGTACGGGCAACTTCGTCAAGGAAGATTAACATATGACAAGGTTATAAATCAATTTATTACACAAGGTTCTGATGCGTGGAGTGCTTCGATTTATAATGAGGACTCTGAATACAAGTACACATCTTTAGCAAGACCCGAAAATTCCGTTGACGGAAAAATTGATGATGCGTGGTTGTATCAGGTTCGTGGTAATGGCGCGGATCACCTAAAGTATCTTGTGCAGAACAGATTTAAGTACTGCGACAGTAAATGGAACACTGGGGATTATCCTCAAAATTATATTTCTATGCGTGTAAACACTCCATCATTTGATCAATCAAAATATGACGAAGCATCTGATGAAGACAAACAGAGAATGTTAGCTTTGAAAAAATCAATTGAAGTTGTTCCTCCAAGTCCTGTTATTACAGTTACTCCATATTCCAATATGTACTGTGGAGTAAAATATAAAGCCAATGGTACAATTGAACAGAAGAGATCAACAAAAAATCAACCTGTAACATTTGGTGAATCCGTAACGGAAGTGTTTAACGACACAGAGGCTGCAATTTTTGGAGCTAGTGAATTATCATCTGTTGGTGACTTGTCTGCGTTGTATTTGAGAACATTGGTTACAACAAGTGCAGTAAAATTAACTGAGTTAATTGTTGGTAACCACACAGAGGGTTACAATAACACAATGTTGAACGAAATTCAGCTTGGTAGTAACGAGTTGTTAAGAAAAATTGATGTTACAAATTGTTCTGTTTTAACAAATCCGTTACAGTTGGGCAACTGTGAAAATATTGAGGAAGTTTATGCTGCAGGAACTGCAATTACAGGTGTTGAGCTTCCTTCATCAGGTTATGTAAAATTACTACATATTCCGAGCACAATTAAAACATTGATCATTACAAATCATCCAAATTTAACCAACGAAAATCTTGTTATTGGATCTGGTCGTGATGTACAAAATATTGTTAGACTAAACATTGCAAATTGTAATGGCTTGAATACAACAGCTTTACTTGATGAGTGTTTGAAAACAAGTACAAACCTTGAGCGTGTTCGTGTTACAGATATTAACTGGACAAATAAAACAGCTGCTGAATTACAAAAATTGTACAAATCAAAAGCTGATGGTGGATATGGACTCCGAGGTATTGATGCAAATGGAGCTGATACAGACACAATTAATATTTCCGGAACGTGCACATTGAACGAAAATGTTTCTGGTGAATTGATGGCTGAACTTGTTAGAAATCTTCCTTACATCAATTTCAAGATGGGAGATGGATACAAGGTAACTTCAGTTATCACATTTATGAACAACGATGGCTCAGCGGTTCTATGGCAAGAGACATTGAGTACAACAAGTACAAGTAATATTACATGTCCTGATCCTGTTGAGGAAAAACATATTGCAGCTCCTACAAGAGCAAGTACTGCACAATATGATTACAAATGGAGTGGATGGAGTATTCAGCCTGCAATAGATCGTGTTCCTCAAGAGGATGCACTGAAAAACATTGTTGGTAACAGAACTGTTTATCCTGCATTTGATGCAATTTTGAGAAGCTACACTGTTAGTTTTTACACAGGAACAACGTTATTGTACTCGATTGTTGCAAATTATGGGGCTGTTGTTTCATTTGATGCAAGTAGAGTTACTGATTCTAGTTTGTTGGAAGATGGAGTTCCGAAAAATGTTACAAGTGAAAAACCTGAAGCATATGAATTTACAGGATGGTTTCCAACAACAGATAATCCAATTGTTGGAGTTACAAAATACACAGCTCAGTTCTATTTGAACGAATCAAGTTATTTTGTTCCGACATTGAGTGATATTGAGTATACAACAGCTGATACAAAATTAACGATTACGAAATATAAAAACAGTCTTGAACCACTTGTGGACATTCCTGAAAGCTATGAGATTGTGGATGAAGGAACGTTTACAACGGATACAATTACAGGATATAATTCCAGTGATGAAAATGTTACCGGTTTCTCAGGAACGAATGTTGAGTATGTAAAAATTCCAGATTCCGTTACAACAATTGGGCGTAGAGCGTTTTATTCAATGCCAAAATTGTCAGGTGTTGTTATTGGTAGTGGCGTTTCAAAAATCAACGATTATGCCTTCAGCAATAATAAATCATTGAAGGATGTAACATATAATGCAGCAAATGCAGTTCGTGTTGGTAACACATACGAAACCGGTGTATATCCGTTTGATAACAACGCAACAGAAAATGGATTTAATTTAACAATTGGTCCAGATGTTGAGTCAATTGGACAATATATGTTTCATCAATCTTCAACAAACTCAGCATTACATACGATAAATAAACTTGATTTGTCACAAGCAACAAAATTAACAAGATTAAATTCAGCAGCATTTTCTAATACGAACATCAATGAGCTTGTGTTGTCCCCCTCGATAAAATTTATTGGTTCTTCTGCGTTTGTTTATAACACAACAATTGAGGAGCTGGTATTCCCAGAGGGCGTTGGTGAGATTGATAACTCATCCTTCATGCAGTGGCACGCATTAAAACGCGTAACAATTCCCAGTACTTTGCTGATTCGTGAGGGTGCGTTTAGATATGATGAATCACTTGAACAATTTATTTGTAGTGAGGACTCAAGATATAGATTTGAAGCTGGATGCTTGATAGATTCTGGGGAGGACGATTCGGGGGAAACATCTGGGTATGCACTAGTTGTTGGTACAGCAAAGGCAACTATACCCGATAAAGTTAAAACCTTAAGAGCATATTGTTTTGCAGGCTGCACAGGGTTAACGTCAATTACGATTCCAAAAGGAGTTGTTTCTACTCCAACAGATACATTTGCTGGGTGTTCTAACTTGAGTGAAGTTATTTTCAACGAAGGATTCTTGGAGTTGTCACAGTCAACATTTTATCAATGTGAAAAACTAACAAACATTACGCTGCCTTCAACATTACAGAGAATCCAGCTGCTTGCGTTTGCGTTAACTCCTCTGGAAACAGTTACACTTCCTGCAGCTGTTAATTATCTTGGATTGAGTGTTTTCCAGAACTGTCGTAAGTTAAAATCAGTTTACATTCTTAATCCTGATGGTGTTCAGATTCAGACAACGCGAGAAGGCAAACGACCATTATTTGATGGATGTGAACAATTAACTGACATTTACGTAGGATGGCCAGAAGGAGCAGTTGAGGGTGCAGAGTACTTCTGGAACGCTCCAAATAGCAATGTTACAATCCATTACGATTACAAGGAGACAAGATAATGTACAAATTTATCTACAATAATAACGTAATCGATGTTGTTGAAACAGTTAAATATTTGAGGTATTTGGAAAAATCAAAACATTTTGTTATTACAGATTCCAACAGCGCAAATTGTGTTCAAGGATCTGATAATGAAACAGTTTATTTGTTGCAGGGGGCTAGACTCCCTGCAACCCTCAACTATAAAATTGTTACTGTTAAAAAAATTGATAAACAAGAGTATCACACATTAAAACAACTGTTAGAAAATAATGAGACAGTTTATGGAGATACCTCAGCACTGATTGAGGCAAGAAATAACAAAATTTCAGAACTCAAACAAGAATGTGCAAATGTTATCAAACAGGGTATTTCAATTAAATTATCGGACAATGTTTTTCATGAGTTTGAGTTAACAATTGAGGATCAATTAAACTTGAACATTTTGAAAACAAAATTGGATCAAGGAGCTCAATTGATTCTGTATCATGAAAAAGGATGTACATGTAAATTATATGATCGTGTTGACATTGAAAAAATTATTTTTGAAGCAAATCGTCATATAGAGTACAATACAACATACTTCAACCTCATGAGACATTGTATAAATTATATGAACGATATGGATGTGATTAATAATGTTCATTATGGAGATGAGCTGTTAATTCCCGAATATAACCGTTTATTACAGAGTTTGTAATGGAGGTAAAATAATGGCAAACACATTATCAGCTCGTGTTATTCACATGCATGATGTTGAGGCAAATTGGAATAAACTCCCGACATTTATTCCAAAACAAGCCGAAGTCATTGTGTATGATCCAGATGAAACACATACATATCCAAGGTTCAAAATTGGTGATGGAAAAACAACTCTTGTCAATTTACCATTTGGTGCAGAAAATGCACTTGATGGTGTTATCCAATGGGATAATGATTTTGGGTTAATTGATGGAGGTAAAATTACCTCGTAACAAGTTCAACTACAAGGAGAATTTGAACAAATGGCAGAGCCAAAAAAGATCAAAACGCGTATTATTAACAAACACGCAACGGCTGCCGTATGGGACACAAAAACATCATTTATTCCGCTACAAGCTGAGTTAATTGTTTATGATACTGATGCAACTCATAGTTTTGAGCGATATAAGATTGGTGATGGAAAAACTCCCGTTACACAGTTGCCGTTCCTTGTTAACCCACATACGCACGAATTTACAGGAGTTGAAGGAAAAGCTACAGCAAGCTACACTCCTACTGGTTCCGTTTCGGTAACAGCTACTCCGAAAGGAACAATTTCAGACGTTGTTACAAGTGCAACTCCTGAGACTGATGAGGTTATGGTTGCAACAACAGAGGGAACGTCCGATACATATAAACCAGGTAGCTGCACATTCCCGACATTGAAAGCAAATGAATCAGAGGGCACTTTAACATTGGATGTTAACGGGGGTTCGTATACTCCCGGAGAATTTACTGAAGGTGCAAAACCGACTTTAACAAAAGTCTCGTTTGTTAAATCAATTGTTATTACTACGGCTGCTCCTACATTTACGGGCACAGCCGAGACATTTGATGGAACATTTACAGGCACTCAATCGACAATTGAATCTACATTTACTCCTGAGGGTAAAATTGGAGAATCAAATACAAACTAATACATGTGAGGAAAATAATTATGCCAGAAACAACAAATGATTCCACGATTATTAAACAATTAAAAATTGGTGACAAGCTATATCAATTTAACGCGGCAAAGGTTGGAGACCTACTTGCAAAGGATGTTGCATCAAAGCAAGATGTTAAAGATGGATTAACAACTCTTGTTGGAGCGTTAGTTTACAAGGGTTCGCTTTTAACTGAAGCAGGTCAGGCAGGCTACACTCCTGCAGCAACTAAAGGTGATGTTTATGTAGTTGCATTTGCTGGTACTGTTAACGGTATTAAGTGCGAATCAGGTGACATGTGGGTATGTCATGAAGCTGCAGACGCAGGAACATCTGCAAATGCTACAACAATCAATAAAAAATGGGATGTCATTCAGGCAAATATTGATGTCGCTCAATTTGCAAAATCAAGCCATAAACACTCAGTAACAGCAAAGGGTTCGGTTGGCTCAAGAGAAATTACACCTGAAGGCACTGTTTCACAACCCACATTTACAGGTACAGCTGCTGATCACAATCACACCTTCAGTGGTCATGAAGCACATACGTTTAGTGGAACTCCAGTTCAGCTTGTTGGCGAGTTTAGTGGCAACGAATGTAGTGTCACAGGTAGTTATACTCCTGAAGGAGCTATTGAGGATACATCAATTACTCCTGCAGGTGCAGTAACCGTTACAACTGTTGCCCCCGGAGCAGGAGACACTCCTGACTTTTATTCAGCAACTGGTACGACTGGTGGGGCTGGAAAACACAAACACACTGGATCAGTTTCTTCTTCCTACACTCCTGCTGGTTCAGTTGAGATTTCAAAAGCAACATCCGGAACTGCAAACTACACTCCCGCAGGTTCTTTGGATGAACAAGGGGAACACACACATGCTGTAGATGTTTCGATTGATTATACTCCTGCAGGTACAATCAGCGAGGATGGAGCACATACACACACTGTTACAGCAAGCGGTAAATTTACTCCTGCAGGACAGATCACAGTTTCTACAAGTGGAGGAGTAGGTCATACTCATACAGTGACTCCAAGTACTACAGATGTTGTAGAGTCAATCAGTGGTGAGCTTGCTGCTTCAATTGATCCTTCAGACTCGGAAACACTTGTTTTATCACATACTATAACAGCGAAAACAGCAAAAGTTTTATCAAGTATTTCTGTTAACTCTACGGCTCTTGGATTTAGTGGTACTGAAGGAAACGTTAGTGTTTCAGGTTCTGCAGCAAGTGCAGGAAAACATGATCACACCTTCACAGGAACAGCAGCAACATTGTCTCAGGATGCAACAACTACAAGCGCTGGCGGTCACAAACATACCTTTACGGGTACAGGTGCAAGACTTGTTGGTTCGTTTACTGGTACACCTGCAACAATCTCTGCAGACTTTACGACAAGCGAAGTGGCAGATCATACTCATAGCTTCACTGGTGCAGGCAAGATGTTCTCTGCAACGTTTGCAGGTACAGCCGCAAGCCACAAGCATACATTTAATGGATCTGCAAAAGCAATTGGAGGCAAAATTACTCCTACTGGATCTGTTACAATTAAGGTTGGTGACGGTAAAGCAAACTTCACTCCTTCAGGTACAGTCTCTGGTACTGCAAAGACTATTACAACAAGCAAGACTTCCATTACTCCTGCAGGTACTGTTTCTCAGCCGACCTTTACAGGAAAAGCTGCATCTCACGATCACAGCTTCACGGGTTCTGCTGTGGATACTGGAACAGAAAAATAATTTTACAAATTGTCAGTTTGGTATCAGGGTGGCTTAATAAAATGGCTGCCCTGATACAGCAAACCTATACAAAATATAAAATCCGAAAGGATATAGTATAAAATGGCAACAACAATTAAACACCTCAAAGTAGGTGGAACAACATATGATATTGGCGCTACAACAGCTGACTCAATGGGAGAAGCAAATTTAACCTGGGGTGGTAAAAACTACTCGGGATCATATGGTCCTCTCGATGCAGCATTGAATCCTTGTCTTAGTGCAAATAGACTTGCAGGAATGGATCCAGCGGGGATTACTGTTGAGTTTTCTACGGACGGTGGCTCTTCTTGGTCGACATACCCCTTAACAGATGTAGAAAAAGTAGCACTTGTTACTACGTCAATGGGTGGTGTACGAATTGGAGGACTTTCAGCTTCGCAAACTGCAAACTCGCAGCTTCGTATAACCCTTGATGGTGTGTCTGGAGGAGTATATACTCAATTAAACAAATTACAAATTTACCTTTCTACTAACTACTCAAACGGCACATCAGTAACAATGGAGTCCTATGATTACAATAATTCAACATCATGGCACTCAATTTTAACTTCAAGCGTTAATGGCTGGAGTGGATGGAACGTATTGAACTTTACTCTTCCTGGAAGTACTGCATTTGGTGGCACAAATGATAACAATCATCAACGTAAAATTAGATTAACATTCAAACAGACTGGAATTACAAGCGGTCATGAATCAAACGGGATGCACATTTATAGAATTTATGGCTATGGTGGTATGGGCTGGAGTACTCCAAGTAACCTTGCAGCAAATGGTACACCGTATTCCTATGATGAACAGTTAAATGTAACTTTCCCAAAACAAGTAACTGCAACAAAATTTAATGGTAATGCAACTGGACTTGTAGATGCAGGTAACGGTAATACAATTACTGCAAATTATTCAGCAGCTGCTATGGCATATGATCAGTTTCAATATTTAACAATTTGGAACGGGTATTGTCTTAAAGCAGTAGAAAAAACCGATTTTGTAAGAAATAACGATTCAGGAGTTAGCACTGCTCTAAACAAGCTGAGTGTTGGATCATCAGATCCTCTCGACGATGATTATTATATTAGTCAATATGCAGGTGGAGGAACAACTACTACAACATATCATAGACGCCCGATGAGTGCTTTGTGGAACTATGTAAAATCAAAAGCAGATTCAGCATATGTTGCAAAGGGCACAATTGCAACTTCATCTGCCGCAGGTCTTGTAAAACCCATCAGTGTAATTACAAAACCAACAATCAATAGCGTTACAACAACTTCCGGAAAATATTATTCCGTTCAAATGAGTTCTGACGGTGCAATGTTTGTAAATGTTCCTTGGTCCTCTTATGATTTGGTTGTTGGTCGCTCCAACAGTACATGGAACGAAACAGTAACTAGTAATGGTCAGGTGTATTTGAAGCTATATGATCGCACTACTAATGGGTACAGTAGCAAACAAACATTGAACATAGTAGGAGCGGATGGACTTAACGTAACCTCTTCCGCCACTGGGAAATTATATATTGCTGGTGGAGGATATTATCATTCTACTGGAAGCTGGAATGGTTTAACATACACTGCAGCATCAAACAACAACGCTCCTAAACTTGATTTTACGATTCCAACAGGTACAACAAGCACAACAGTTGCATTAGGTAATCATACTCACACCACATTTGATAATGATGTTGCAATTAGCAGTGGATGTTGTTTGGATGTTAGATCAATTAAAACATATAGTTCATTTATTGGCAGTACTACTTCAACTGGTAGTTACGGACAAGTTCTAAAATGCGGATCAAATGGTAGACTATATTGGGGAATTGATAGTACAGGAACTGATTACAAAGCTTCATCTTCGGATAGCTCTGAAACCTTATATCTTGTTGGAGTAACTGCTCAGTCCACATCAGCCACAGAGGGGAAACAAACATATTCAAATAGCTTGTGCTATGCAAGCGGAGGATATCTATATAGTAACGGTGTTAAAGTTGATATGCGTAGTGTTGGTATCGAATGGGGTACGTTCTAAACAAAATGAGGGCTGAAATATGCCCTCTTCATTTTAATAAATTTAATGAGGAGGTAAAACATGGCTGAAGAATTAAAAAAAGTAGAAACTGTAAATAAATATGATCCAACACCATGGAGTAACGGAGCTTCTCCCGCAATTGATGCGGATCATTTGAATAAGATTGAAAAAGGAGTTTCAGAAGTTACAGTAGCTACAAATAATTCCATTGGAGCAGTAAATGCACTAAATGAAAATGTTAAATCTTTGAATACAAACTTAACAGCATTGAATACAACAGTTAGTGACAATAACACTAAGGTTAATGAAAAAATTGATTCCTTAACATTTGAAACAATTTACAATCAAACAAAAGACACAATTGTTTTTGATGGTGGAGAAGAAACAGATAACTAATTATCAAAACAGTTTCATGTATTATATAATATAAAACAAAGGAAAGGAGGCTATATATGGCTGAAAAATCCTTGAAAGTACAATTTAGACAACGGCGAGCAACAGCAAGCTATTGGGAAGCACATAAAACTGAGGTTACTCCTGGAGCAGGAGAAATTATTGTTTATCTTCCTGATGATACACAATCGGATATTTCTTTCAAAATTGGTGACGGCACTAACAATTTATCCATGTTGCCAATGTTTGTAAAAGTCAGCGGTGGACCCAAAGGTGACAAAGGAGATACAGGTGCAACGGGTGCTGATGGAATCGGAATTGCAGATGTAAAAATCGAAAATTCCAACTTGATGCTGAAGTACACAAACTCTGATAATTACATCAACCTTGGCAAAGTTGTTGGAGATAAGGGTGCAGATGGTGCTGCAGGAGCTCCTGGCACTAACGGTAAGGATGGTACAAATGGTTACACGTTTACACCCGCTGTTTCAAGCGAGGGAGTAATTTCTTGGTCGAATAATGGTGGATTATTAAATCCAGCAGATGTTAATATTAAGGGTCCTACTGGAGCACAAGGACCAAAAGGAGACTCAGGCACAAGTGCAAAAATTACAGGAGCTACAGCTTCAGTTGATGATACATCAGGAACTCCTCAAGTTACTGTGACTTCTGGAGGAACTGATTCTTCAAGATCATTTAATTTTGCATTTACAGGACTGAAGGGTCCAAAAGGTGAACAAGGAACAAAAGGCGATAATGGTGAAACTGGTGCTACTGGAGATGGCATTAGTACAATCACAAAAACATCAACATCGGGCCTTGTTGATACCTATACGATAACATTTACAAGTGGAAAAACTCCAACAACATTTACTGTTACAAATGGTCAAAATGGATCAGATGCAACAGTGGAATGGAGTTCGTTTTAACACTGTAAATTAAATAAAAATTGGTGAAATATATTTTGAAATGGAGAAAAATTAAATATGGCGAGTGTGCAATTTTTTCGTCGCGAAAATGCTACTGCAGTTTCTTCAGACGATTTGAGTAAAATGTCTAACAATGGAATTTACCTGATTTCAACAGGGTCCAATAAAAGCTATATGTTTTATGGCCAACAGTGCATTGGAGGATCTTGGAAAATTGATGAGCCTCTAGTTACAACAGGATCAGCTGATGTTTACACGATAACGTTACCTTACGCGCATACATTTGCAGATGGGGATAGCATCCTTGTTAAGTTTCATACTCCAAATAGTGGATCGTCAAGCTTAAATGGTACTCCCATCATGAGACAGCTGAGCAACGTGCTTACTCCTCAAGCATTAACAAGCGGTCAGTTAAAAACTGAACACGCATATCAGTTAACTTATACTACCGTTGGTTCAAATCATTTTTGGATCATATCGGCTATGAATAAGCCTGCTTGGAGTGACCTTTATGGAAAACCCTCAAATTTGTTAAAATATTCCATAGTATCCTCTTCTTCTGATGTTGGTACTGACAGCGACACAGCTTATTTAATTCTTGAGTGAGTTGAGGTGTTAGAAGGATGTTTTATGTTGGAAATAAAAAAGTAAAAGAAATTGTTGTAAAGGGCTCAGATAGCTTTTTACACAGAGTTCGGGCTGGAGTATTCGATAACAAGTATTTTTATCTAACTAACCCTGAAAATAGTGAACTTGTTGATGTAGTTGTTAACTATTCTGGGTCTAGAGTCAATACAGTACCTCAACTTGTTAAAAAATCAAAATTAAGCTCTACAACAATAAACATTAACAACGTAATATCTGATTATGACTTAATGGTTTCAGCATCATCCCCTGGATATGATTGTGTAGATAGTTTTAGTAGCAGTTCGAGAACACTGAAATTAAAATCAAACACAACCAAATCTACTGTTACACTTAATCTTATTAAGGCATCTACGATGATTAGTACCGACTCGCTTGCACTCTATATTAATGTTGAACCACTAGCAATCATTAACAACACTAGCGGTGCGATTTCGTTAGAAAATGCTTGTGTGTATGCAAGAGATTATCAGGGTCAATATCAACTATCATCCGTTTCGGACATACATTATACTGATGACGGATATGGAGGATTTATTGAGCTGTTTTTAAGCTCTCCACCTGAAACTGGAGTATCAGATACTGTTCATTTTGGATTTTTATCAAGGGATTCAGCACAGCATTATGGATTTAACACACATCGAGATTCCTCCTCCTCTGATTATTATGGATGGGGCTGCTGGAGCGATACTGAATGGTTGTGGTCAGATGCCGAGTTGTATGAGTTGTTTTCTATTAACGATAGCATAAGAGTTTCTGATAACTGGCAAGATGCATTTTCATCATTTGGTACTATTGGTACAGTAGCACATTGGGGAGCCTATAATCTTGATACCTCTGTAATGTCCGATTGGGGAACAACCTGTAATGTTCTTCAGAATGATGCAAGTTTTTCTCATGGATGGCTTGTAGTAACAAATTCAACTGCTGGAACACAGCAAGTTGAGGACATTAGCGGGACAACATTTTCAGATCTGTATTCAGCTTATATCTATCCAGATTTGGCTGATGGCCCAACTGTTACACTAATTTTACCTGCTTCAACAGGCAATGGTGTAGCTGACTTATATAGTGAACTACAAACACTTGGAATACTGCAGTCTCAGCAAGATATTGTTGATTCTTATTTTGGTACCGGAGGGTTAAATGTTGATAATGTAATTTCTGGTACTTATACATTTAATGTTGATGTGACGTCCTCTGATTATTCATCCTACGGCTATGTTTATGCCGGAGAATTCAACGTGGGTGTTACTGAGTGCGTATCAAACTCTACCGGCATTAATCTGAGTTCTGGATTACTTTACGTAGGAGCATATCCACCAGAAGCAACAAATCTTTCCGTTGAGCTTAATACATCCATTGATTCCACAACATTAAACGGTGTAATGCTTGGATATAAATTACTTGCATTTATTGCAAATAATAGTGATTCAACTTCCAGCGATGGTACTATTGTAATAAATTAAAATTATAAAGGAGAATATTTACCATGGAAAACAATGAAGAAATGATTACCTCAACAAATGACATGATTGAATCCCCTGTTTGCAGCACGGATAATGTTTGGTACAAAACAAACATGGAAATAAGTTCCTCTGAAAAGTTTGATGCACTTGATTCCAACATTGCTTCTTTACAAAGTGGAAAAGCAAACACAAATCATACACACTCAAACTATGCACTTACAACTCACACTCATAGCGAGTATGCTCCCGTGAACCATACGCACGACTTCCCATCTGATTTTATCAAGACAATAAACAAAACCTATACGTTGACTGGTTCAGGTAATTCCTTCTCAATTGATCTTGATTCCGGTACATTGGAGGAAGGTAAAACGTATTTGTTTAGCTTCAGCTATATTTCAAGCGCTAACACGCTGCTTGATCGTTCTCTGTATGTTGTTTACTATGCATCTTCCAGAGTTGTTCCTACAATTGCACTTGCTTATTGCAAAAACTCAACTGATAGCCCCATGACTGCAAATATGAACGGTAAAATTCGTGTTCTTTCACAGTACAATGGTGATGCTGCTGCAAAATGTGAGTTGAGAATTGTTTAATTAAAATAATATATTCTTGCGGAGTGCAAATATTAAAAATTGTGCTCCGCAAGTAAAATAATAAGGAGATAAAAATGAAAGCGGAAATTATTGTTACAATTGTTTCCATTGTTTGTACCATTGTTTCTATCCTGTGCGGTTATTACATTTACATTCGTAAGAAAATTGAACAGGAAGCGCTTGATGCAATCAATAAGGCGGAAGATACCGATAAGATTGGTAAAGAAAAAATGGCGGAAGCAGTTGAAACAATTTACAGTGTACTTCCTGCTTGTGTACGTCCATTTATTTCAAAAGACATGATTGAAGTTATTGTTCAGCGAGTTTTTGATAAAGTGGAAGAATACGTGAGAAAACAAGTTAAGAAGTAATTATTTGTAAAAATAAATGAGGCAGTCAATTATTCTGGCTGTCTCGTTTTTATTTTGTTACTCCACGATGTATAATCTTGTTGAAAAATTATTATCATCAAAAAATGATGAGAGTATCAAAAGATTGACAAATTTGGTTATTCCACATATTAAAATCACCATGCACAACCCTTGTGCTTTGGTTGTGCATGGCTTTTATTGGTGACATATATAAATATATGGATGGAGACTTACAATTGATTAAAGGGCTGAAATACTAACATCACTCCATAGTAGTGATTCCCAACTGAAGCTCGATGAGGAATCATTGTACTTTTGATATCTTACTCGTTTAACGTTTGACATAGTTAATGTTTGTATTGTAGTCAAGAAATAGTTTGAGTAGTAGTAAGAACCTCCTCCGTTGCTAAAGGTATGACAAATTGCAAATTCATCCTTTAACAAACTATTATAAAGTTCATCCTTTGAAGGTAGTTTCCCCAATGTGGTCTCTAAAAGAACTATAAAATAGCAGCTACCAACTGATATTCCATATTCATCACGAATTTCTACAGCCAATTGTATTTTTTTCAAGCTTTTATTCCAAGTGCTTGCGTTTGAGGAAACCGTAGTAGCTGTAGAGTTCCACCTTGAGTAGTTACTGTTTAATTGAGAAACAGTTGAGGAGGTTAACTGTACACCGCTACTATTTGCGTTCAACGTTAACTTGTCTCCCCCAATAGACATGTTACCCGCTTGAGTAACCCACAAACCATTTTTACGGTCACTGCTGGAAGTTCCTACTCCAACAATAAATGCAGCAGTACTTGAAACTTGAGCATTAAATCTTCCAACAATCGTTTGATTTGCATTAGCTTTGATATTTTCTCCAAGAATGTAGCTATTTGTAGCATAATTTCCCAGATCGTTATCCTTACCAACAACATATTGATTTGTGTTAACAGTGTTTGAATGACCAATTGCAACACCGCCTGATGCATTGTTTTCGATACCGACTAAAATACCGTTGGTCCCGCTGTGCTTATTTTTGTAACCCAAAGAAAAACATCTATTAGCGGAGGACGTGTTTGCAAATCCGAGATGAACTTGTTCCGTTTTACCATTACTGATCGTGTTTTGTGCACCGATCAAGAAATTGTAGTTTCCATCACCATGGTTATTGTAACCAATTAATCCTGAAACTTGCCCACCAGAACTGTTGTTCCAACCAATACCACAACAATAGTCATGAGGGATTTTATTTCCTCTTCCTGCAGCAAAACTTGCATATGCAACTGTGTTTTCTCTTCCAGCTGCAAATCCATATTGACCAACAACAGTATTATCTCTTCCAGCTGCAAAAGCAGATCTGTTTCCTGAGCTGTTTCCATCTCCAAACGTAACAGCATTTTTACCAAGATCAGCTGAACCAACAGTTGGCTTTTTATTACAGTAAATACAGTAGTTATCAAACGCTGCTGTTTCACTTACAACTGATGTAAATGGTAATTTGTTAACTGTAACAGTGTTTGTTGAAATTGCAGTAATCGTTGAACAATCATTATACTTAACACCGTTAACAATTGAAATAACATCTCCAACAGCATATTTACAAGGTTCAGGAAATCCTGAGTGGCTTGTTGCACACGCAATTGTCTTTTTTGAAAAATCAATGCTTGCCCAGTAATAACCCTTCAACCCCACATTGTTATTTGTACCAAAGGAACAAACATTTTCGCTTATTGCTGTATTGTTATCAAGATCATTTGCAACAATTGAGTTTGTTCCGTCACCACGAATTACATTTGCATTAACAGGAACAATTTTATTACCATCATAAACATTCAATGTTTGTTTATCCGTGGTTAAATAAAATGTATCAGAGTTTTTATCTGCATTTTGTAACCTTGATGATTCTCCTTTTGAAAATTTAACTTGAGCCATTTAACAATTTTCTCCTTATTCTCAAGAAAATAATTTATTTTACATATTTATATACATCGTGGTTTTATGAAAACAATAATCGTATATATAATTGATAAATATTTTATTTTTAAGGAGATATTTAATATGGGTGTACCTGTTAAATTTTTCAGAGGAACCACTCTTCCCTCAACGTTATATGGAGGTGGTTTATATATGATCGCAAACAAAGGAATTTATTGTGCACAAGGAACAGCAGATTCTTATTATCCTTCAAATAGCGTTGATTGTTATGCTAACTATGTAACACAGTTAAGGGTGTTTCCAAATAGTTATGCATCCGGAGCTGAGATTGAAGTAATTCTATTTCGATCAGGTTCAACCTGGAGTGGATCTCAATATAAATCTGTTGGGTTTCGAGCTGCTGCCAACCCGAGTGATTCCTCAACCTGTTTTGGAACTCCACAGCTAGTTGTAGGCCCTTCATCCTCGCTTGTTCTTGCATGCTACGCAAGTTCTGGTTGGGTTCTTGCAACAAGCCCAACTACATCCATCAGTGCTTATGGCTATGTTGAAATACGAAAATTACAGCTTGTTTGAATGCGTAATATTCAATATTTCGTAAAAAGTGTAGTTGTATCTCCGTCCGAATAACAATTGATATTTAATAAAACTACATTAATTTTATAAGCTACTTGTTTTTGGAAATTTTCATCGTATATAATATTATAAATATCAAGTTTCTAAAACAAGGAGTAAAAATAAAATTATGGCAACAAAAGTTGGTTTTGCATACGGAAATACAACACCTACAACATCAAACAGTAAATTTACAGACGGAACTTTATATTTTAACACAAGCAATCAAAAAATTTATTTCAGGCAAGGAAGCAATGTTCGTATTTTTGATGGAAATAACAACAGTGGAAGATGTAATATCGGACTAAAAACTGGTGGCTCATCCTATGTTGATCCTGTAGCAGTGTATATCCAAAATGCACCTGCTGTAAGCTATTCGAGTAGCTACACCTCAAGCATTTCAGGTTATTCATCTTGGTACAATTTATTTGGTCAGGGAGTTATCTCAAGTTCTACACTTGTTAACAATGGATACAACAACGATATGAACATTGATGACGTGATTAGTGATGAGGGAATTACTATTTGTGGAACGTTGGCTGATGTCAGGGAAATTGTACTTGCTGTTGATTTGATAAATCTCGGAAAAGCTATCAATAATGGAACAGCTGTCTCAGGTTCAATTAATTTTGGTTATACCCCAGCTGATGTAATTGTACATTGCTATAGAACGTCAAACAGCTCCTTTGCAGTTTGTAGCACAGATGATTACCAAGGTACTCCAGGTGGTGAAATGTTTTCAGGTAAAGTACTACTTGGATTAGGATCAAACAGCTCTAGCTCACAAGGAGCAAGTGCTCAACTTTGTACTCTTGAATTTAAGCTTTGTCCTAATGCAAGCAATGCTGTTCATGTTGATGGCAGGATATTTACAATTGAAACAGAATATAATAATACATCGAAAAATAAAAATGTAAGTTTTTATGGAGATTCTGCTCAATATATGTATGATGAATATGGTGAAACATTTTATCCAAATATTGAAAAACATATCTACCCGTTATATATCAGATACATTTAATCAAGTTCTTCATTATTAACAATTCTCCAAATTGTTAATTTTCAAGATATATTTCACTACAAAACCACAAGTTGTCTCCAGCAGCTTGTGGTTATTTTTTATTGTTTTCATTTATATTTGAAACGTTACAACGTATATATAATTGTTGGTGAATGTATGAAAAGGAGAAACTCATTAATGGCTAAAGTTAATTTTTTACGTGGTGAAAAAGTAAATCTACCTGCCACAGGTGACACAAATACATTTTATGTAACAAATGATACACAATCAATTTATTTCCCTGACGCTGAAAATAAACTACAATTGATAAATGCTCCAGCCACAAGAGGCACAGGAACAAACAGCATTGTTGAACTGGATGTTTCCAAAGTATCTGCAACAGGAGATAACTCTAAAGCAAGCGGATTTAGTGATGTTCAAGTTAGCTCAGCAATTGCATCAAAAACAAATTCAGAAATTGTTACAGAGTGGAACAAGGGAGTTACAGCTGCAAAAACTGCAGGAAAAACAATTGATCCTGAAAACACTCAGATTTGTTTCATGCTCGCAAAAGGAAAATATTCACATGCCGAAGGAGTTAATACATTGTCTCTGGGTGACAACTCTCACACAGAAGGTGGCTATACGGCAGCGTTAGGAGCACGTGCTCATGCAGAAGGATCCAATACTATTGCATCCGGAGATAGGTCTCATGCTGAAGGTGGGTCATATACATCTGCAGAAGCAAAATATTCTCATGCAGAGGCTTGTAACACACATGCTTATGGCTGGGCTTCACATACAGAGGGTTCCGAGACAGTAACAGGTGATAAAACGAAAATTGGTGTTGAAGGAGAAAAGGCAGGACGAGCTGCTCATGCTGAAGGTAGTGGTTCCGTTGCACTTGGTAATGCCTCACACGCAGAGGGTACTCAAACTCACGCCAATGGTGATCATGCACACTCAGAGGGTTATGCTACAATTGCAAGTGGGAATGAATCTCACGCAGAAGGAAATAGCACACAAGCAACAAACTATCGTGACCACGCAGAAGGAGCACAAACATTGGCAAGTGGTGGCTCTTCTCATGCAGAAGGATTTAATACTCAAGCGACTGCAAAATACTCTCATGCGGAAGGAAACACAACTGTAGCATCAGGTCTGGACTCTCACGCTGAGGGTGGATCTACAAAAGCAACTGCAGAGCATTCTCATGCGGAAGGATGGAATACAACTGCATCATACTCAAAAGCTCATGCGGAAGGATTTAATTCAATAGCTTCAGGAGAGGCATCTCATGCGGAGGGTAAAGCGACAGAAGCAACAGCACCCAATGCACATTCAGAAGGAGACTCAACTATTGCAAAAAATGATGGAGCACACACAGAAGGTCTTCACACTGTTAGTAATGATAACTATCAACATGTAGCTGGTAAATATAACAAACAAGCTACAGGTGCTCGTGTTACTGGTGGAGGTTCAAATGATCAATATCGTAGAAACATTGAAGTACTTGACTGGCAAGGTAATTTAACACTTGCGGGCGGTGTAACCACTGATAATATTAACCTTACATGTGGTGGGGGATATGTTGGTGTATCCGGTGACTACATTCAGCGTTGTGACAACGGTAAATGCATCAGATTTTCATATGGAGATATTGACTTCATTGATGATCTATATAGATATCATGAATATGGAGAAACTTCAGATAAGAAGCTTCTTACTACACTTTCTCTGTCCGACAACAAGGGAACAAGCTCAACAACTCCCGTATCACAAAAATGTTTGAATGATAACTATTTACCCTTGAGTGGCGGTAAAATTACAGGAAGTTTAACTTGCACTAATTCGATTACTGTTGGTTCCTCCACACTTACAAGTTCTGCCATTGATAAATTAAACTCAATGTCTCCCATTGAGTGGCAAACGTTTTGATTAAATATACTAATTAAAAATAATGACCTCATTTATTTGGGGTCATTATTTTTATTGTTTGAATTAAAACTCATTGATCCTCGATGTATATAATAATATAAATAAATACATCAAGGAGATGTTAAAATGAGTCAAGTTAAATTTTTCAGAAATATGGAATCAGTTGTTCCCGCAACGGGTGCAGCTGAAGGACTATATTTTAATCAATACGGCATTGGTTTATCTGATGGATCAACTACAACAGATGTTTCATCAGTTATAGCATTTAATGAAGACAAGGACAGATTTTTCAGATATACTGCAACAAATGGTGGGAAAGCGTTGTTTGGGACTGCAGGAGGACATTGTGTGCATGTTCAACATAATGATTTTTTTGGGTGGAATCGAAATACACTTTCAAGCGGATGTGCAAACTCTAGCTCAATTTCATCTCAAACATATGATGGAACTACTCTTTATGGGTTACGAAGAGGTCTATATGTTTTAACAATTTTTACAAAGGACACAGATATAACTGATGATTCGGCGTGGACTATCGGATATACATCAGTGTCAACATTTATTAATATTACGTTTCCTAACTTCTATGAAACATCAAATGCACATCGTCCTGCTATTGAGGATTTATACACTGGATACCCCGGAAGTGGTAACAACGATACTGGATATGGAACTGAGGATTTTAATAACAATGCTTACATGTCAAGTGGAGCGTATGCATTTTATAGTTTACCATTTTCATTTCGTGGAAAATCCGTAGTAGCTCGAATAGAACTTGGTACCCCAGTAAACATGATAAACACGGATGTAGATAATACCACTGTATTTCCGTTTTCCAATTATTTGCTCTATAATAATGATAATGACAAGTATACTAGCGTACCTGTTAATTTAGTTGATGCAACTAACGGGAGTATACTTTTACAGCAAACTACTGATTACATGTTCCTGGATCGGTTTGAAGTTTGTTAAAGCGACCCTGTATAACATATTAACAATATGTTATATTAAAGGAGAAGCTATTCAATGATTGTTTTAATATTGTGTCTTCTGTACATTGTTATCTCACTTGCATTATATTTTTACTGCAAAAAGTTATATGCAAATAATAAATTAAAATATTTTGTTGCTCCAAAGCAAAAATTTATATATTACTTGTTGTCATTTACATGGGGCTTACCAATGAACATTGTTGGATGTATCTGCGCATTGATTTTTATTATCATGGGTAAACGTCCGAAAAGACATGGTTGGAATTATTATTTTGAGTTCGATGTAAACTTCGGATTGGAGCTTGGAATCTTCTTCATTTCTCCAGTGAACGGACATACAAGTTTGAAAAATCATGAGTTCGGTCACTCGATTCAAAATATTTGGTTAGGTATATTTACTCCGTTGGTTGTCTCCATTCCCAGCGCAGTAAGGTTTTGGATTCGAGAGTATCAGCAAAAATTTCACCCTGAGAAAAAACTTGAACCATATGATTCAATCTGGTTCGAAGCAACCGCAACAAGCTCGGGATATCATTTTATGGAAACACATAATTAAATAAAACAAATGACCTCATACGTGTTATGGGGTCATTTTCTTGTATATTATTATAATAACATAATTATTGAGGTGTCCACTGATGTTGTATGAAGATTATCTTGACAATGAAAAAACAATATGGAATTATGGAACAGCTCCAATTGATGGAGGCAATGTTATTGATATAACAAAAACAGGTACTTCATATTATAATGAGTTTCTGAAGCCATCCAAATTATTATATTTACAGTCACACGATAATTTAACAGGTGAGATTGTTTATATGACACCTCGAGAATATTTTGAACGTTGTGCAGAGGATATTTTTAATACATCAGTTGATCATTTAATTGCAGGAAGAGAAGCTGATAAATATACAAACAATTTGTTAGATCGAGTTTTAACTGAGTACAAGTTAAAATTATGCTTGCCAATGATTAACTATGCAAATAAGGGACAAGAAGGATTACATCGAATGCTTGCAATTGCAAGAAACTATGGATGGGATAAATCAGTACCTGTGCTTGTTGTAAAATATTATGATGAGGATCGAGCAAAACAAGAACAAGATGAAAAATTTACTTCTCATTTAGTAAACAAGTTATACGATGCTGCAAGAGATGCAACTCAATATCATTATAAAACAATTGATGAATTCAAGGAAGAACTCGAAAACTGGAGTTGTGAAAAAGCATTTGAATATGAGGATGATGTTAAAAAGCCTGTTGAAGTTAGCATTGAAGAATTCACCGATCATTATATTGTTAGTTTAAAACAATATAGCGCTGTTAGAATTGAAGTTCCAAAATACGCAGTACAGCTGGATCGTGAAGATAATGATGATCTTGACTCAGATTTTGAGGATCTGATTGACGCTGATGATTTACTTGATCTTGATGAAGATATTTCAAACGACTTTTTGTTCCATGGCACGAACAATATTGATCCAATATTACAATCAGACTGCTTAAAACTTGGTAGGCGCTATGCAGATGGTCAGGCGGTTTGTTTAACTCGTAATTATGTTTTTGCTTCAAGATTTGATTATGTAATTGTTCTTGATCGTAAAAAATTACATAACGATTATTCATTAAAATTAAAATCCGACAGTAAAAATATGAAAAACACGTTTAGCAGAATCACAAATAGTCAATCAAAAGCAGAGGAAGTATCATTAAAAAACATAAATAATTTACATAAATATATTGTAGCAATTGTAACAGATAATGATTTACAGTGTGACTACAAAGTTCTTCCAAAAACAGGAGCAACAAGATTTTCAATTGGAAAACAATTAACTGAAAATTATGATGCAGATATGAAAGGATTAATCATAACAATCCTTGATAAATATGTACATAATTATTATGAGTCAAGTAAAATGGCTTGTGAATTAATTTGTGAAGAATTATATTATGAATATAATCTTGATGCAGATTTTCAAGGAAGAACAATCTATATCAACGGAGACAAGATTGCAACATTGAAAGCTGTTAAGGATGGACCAAATCTTGTTGGCATTGTTGGTTACAATTTATTTATTTGATAACTTGGAGGTGTGTTGATGTACGGTTATATTTATTTAACTACCGATACAAAAACAGGAAAGAAGTACATTGGAAAACATAAAGCTACTAAATTTGAGTTTGATAAATACAGAGGCAGTGGATTAGACATCATAAAAATTTTTGAAACTGAACCTGAAAGACTAGTAACTACATTGATGCCAATATCTAATAATGTTCCTGTGATATGTGAGAATCTACAACAACTTGACGAGTCGGAACGTTTTTACATTGCCTACTATGATGCTGTAAACTCGCCTAATTATTATAATCGGATTGATGGAGGAACTGGCGGAGATGTTTATTCTCAGTTATCTCCTGAAAAACAAAAACTGCATAATGAGAAAATAACAAAAGCAAATATTGAACGTTGGAAAACTATTACACCAGATCAAATAGCTGCTAGAAGTAGTAAATGGAGAGAAACACATTTTTCCAGATCAGAAGAAGAGTTACAACAGCTATATAACGCAACTAGTGTTGCGCTTAAAAACTATTATAAAAGGATGGATCCGGATAAAAAAGTTGCATGGATAAATAAAATGAAAAAGAGCCACGCCGAACGAATTGCGGATGGTTATAGAGAAGAACTTCGTAAACAGAGGGAACGTGAAACCAAATCAAAACAAACAGAAGCGCAGAAGAAACAATATAGAGAAAAGCAACATCAACAGCAGTCGGGCAGACATTATTACACGGATGGTGTAACGATTATAAAATGTAAACCTGAAGATGCTCCAGAGGGATTTTATCTTGGAGGAGCTCATAGGAATTGCTATAAGACAATTTGTGAATTTGATGGAATGATTTTTACGGGTTGTGTAAAATTATCTGAATACCTTCAACAACATGGCTATCCAAAAATGACCTGTGATAGAGTTAGAGAAATTAGTAATGGTAAAATAACAAAACCAATATATAAACCGCTTGAAGGAAAAATAAAAATCTATGACAGAAAACAGTATGAACTTGAGCACCCTCAATGATTTATCTCCTGAGGAGAGGGAATATGCGCTGAAAATTTTACAGGAAGTTATGAGTACTGGTAATTCAGAAAAATTACAAAAGTTAATGTACGAGGATTATGAGGAAGTTCCTGTAGATATTGAGACATTTTTACATGATAAAAAATATCTGGGAAGTGGATTAATAAATGACGAAGGAAAATTCACAGTGTTTCCTTACTGGGAGGATGTTCTAAAAAAAGTGTTCCCAGATCCTCTGCAACCTACTGCTTACGGAACTCTCGCATTGTCTGGTGCTATCGGTCTTGGAAAATCATTTGTAGCTGTTTTGTGTGGTCTGTATGAGCTGTATAGAATGTTGTGTCTGAAGGATCCGTATATGCATTACGGGTTACAACCTATTGATAAAATAACCTTTGCATTTATGAACATCACAATTGATGCAGCTAAAGGTGTTGCTTGGGATAAGTGTCAACAATTGTTACAAAGCTCTCCTTGGTTTTTATCAAAAGGAACACTAACAAAGAGTATCAATCCTGAGTGGCAACCTCCAAAAGGAATTGAGTTGTTATACGGTTCACAATCAAGACACATTATTGGACGAGCTGTTTATTGGTGTTTTTTCGATGAGGTTAGCTTTCAACCAAATCAGGACGTAAATAAACAAAAGGAAAAGGCTAAAACACTTGTTAACACTGCTGCAGCTCGTATGCAATCCCGTTTTATGAAGGGAGAAAAAAATCCTACGTTGCTTGTTCTTGCTTCTAGTAAACGCACTGATAGCTCTTTCATGGAAACATTTATTGAGGGGAAACGAAGGACTGAAAGCAAGACTGTGCTTGTTGTTGACGAGCCACAATGGGTAATTAGAACGGATAAGGATAGCCCAAATAAATTTAAGGTTGCGATTGGTAACAAGTTTTTGAACTCAGAAGTGCTTCCTCTGGATGTATCTGATGAAGAGGTTAGGCTAATGAGGGACAGAGGTTACAGAATCCTCGATGTTCCTATGGGATATTATGAAACCTTTAGAGATGATATTGATGTTGCATTAACAGATATAGCAGGTATTTCGACATCAAACTCAAATAAATATATTTCGGGAGTAAGATTATCCGAAACAAAAAATAACACAATCAAAAATCTGTTTACCAAGGATGTAATTGAAGTAGGTAACGGGCCTGATGATAAATTACAATATTGGAATTTTATTGATATATCCAGATGTGATCCATCATTCAAACACAAGCCCTTGTATATACATATGGATATGTCAATATCTGGAGATAAAACTGGTATTGCCGGAGTGTGGACTGCAGGTAAAAAACCGCCTGTTCCAGGAGAACCTCCGTCTAAAGAATTGTACTATAGATTAGCTTTTTCTGTGTCAGTTAAAGCTCCGAAGGGATACCAGGTATCATTTGAAAAAAATAGACAATTTATCTATTGGTTAAAAGATCAAGGATTTAATATTAAAGGAATTTCAACAGATACGTTTCAGTCAACTGACACAGGACAATCCTTACAGTCAAAAGGATTTAATTATAGTGTTATTTCCGTTGACCGTGTTGATTCCGATCATATTTGTAAACCATATCAATATTTGAGAACTACAATCTATGATAAACGAATCGTAATGTACGAAGCTCCTTTATTAACTGAAGAGTTGATTGGTTTGCAAAGAGATAACAATAGTGGTAAAGTCGATCATGATCCATCTGGTATTAACAGCAAGGACCAAGCCGACGCTGTTTGCGGTGCGGTTTGGAACGCATCACGTAATGCAGATGAGTTTGAATATGACTTCGGCGAAACACTTGATACTGTTATGACTACTAACACAGATAATGGAGTAGCGGCTCAAGCTCAACAATTATCAATTGATTTTGAAAATGAAATGAGAAAGATGCTTGATACCACTCCAACAAAAATTGCAGAACCCGGAAAACCCGCTCCTGAACCTGCAAAAACAACATTTACACCAAGTGTAATTGATGGTATTATTTTATGGTAACAAAGGATTGATAATTATGGATAATGAACAAATCAAGGATACAGCTTTTATTGAGGATGATCCGTCCTTACATAAACCAATTGAGGCTGTTCCGGCTCCTGATAAGGAAATTGGTATTGACCTGAATAATACAGTAATTGATACAATCATGAACACCATTGAAACTAACAAGGTGGACATGAATGCAATTGAGTCATTTACACAAGTTTCACAAAGTAGAGATCGTATTTATGACGTTCTTGATGATATGGGAAATGATTCTACTATTGCAGCTGTTTTGGAAACATATGCTGAGGACACTACCGAGCCCAATGACAAGGGTAACATTATGTGGTGCGAGTCAGATGATAGTAACATTATTAAATTTGTATCATATTTACTTGAAGCACTAAATGTTGATAAAAACATGTACAAATGGGCTTACAGCTTGTGTAAATATGGTGATGTTTATCTTCGATTGTATCGTGAGTCTGATTATGATTCGGATTTGCTTTTTGGTAAACGTAAAAAACATGGAAAATCAAAAAACACATTAACTGAGGATGTTAAACTCAATTATTATGGAGATAATGATCGCTATGTTCATTATCTTGAAATGGTTGATAATCCCGCTGAAGTTTTTGAGTTAACAAGATTTGGTAAAACTGCAGCTTACATTCAGACTCCCTCAATTAAACAAAACAACAGCACTGATTTGTATGATGGCATGGGATCAATTTCAATGTACAAATATAAATTCAGTAAAAATGAAGTCAATTTGTATCCACCTACTGAGTTTGTTCATGGAAGTCTTGAGGACAACAGTAGCAGAACACCTGAGGAAGTCGAGCTGTTCCTGGATGATAAAAAATCCATGAATTATAAAGTTAAACGTGGTCAATCATTGTTGTACAGTACATATAAAATTTGGCGTCAATTAATGTTGTTGGAAAATTCAGTACTGTTAAACCGTGTTACTCAATCTTCAATCGTTCGTGTTATTGGGGTTGAAGTTGGGGACATGCCAAAGGAAAATGTACAACCTCATTTGATGAACGTTAAGCAGCTAATTGAGCAAAGAGCTTCATTGGATGTTAACAAGTCAATGAGTGAGTACACAAACCCAGGGCCAGTTGTTAATAACGTTTATATTCCAACAAGAAACAATCAGGGTGTTCTTACAACTCAGCAAATTGGCGGAGATGTTAAAATTGGTGACCTGTCCGACTTGGATTATTATCAAGACAAGTTTTTTGGAAACCTTCGTGTTCCAAAACAATATTTTGGTGTAACGGATGATAACGCAGGATTTTCCGGTGGGGAATCATTGTCCATCATTTCATCTCGTTACGCAAAAATGATCAAGAGAATCCAGAACACATTGATTCAAATGTTAACAGACGCAATTAACTTGATCTGCATTGATACAGGAAATGAATCCTACGTAAATAAATTCAGACTTAAAATGCAGACTCCTACCACTGAAGAGGAAGTTAAACGTCGTGATAATTTGAGTAACAAGGTTGGACTTGTTAGAGATATTATGGACACATTGTCCGATGTTGAGCATGTTCCTACAAAGCTGAAAATTTTGAAGAACTTGTTGAGTGACACTGTAACAGATCCTGATATTATCGAAATTCTACAGGACGAAATTGATAAGCTTGAAGCTGAAGAAGCTCCACAGGAGGATATACCTCCAATGGAACACACAGAGAACGATACAAATGAGTTTCCGGATGAAGAGCCCATGGATCTGAATTCTGAGGATAATTTCTCAACCCCGTCAAGCGAACCTATTGATAATACTGGAAGTAATGAAGATTCGTTACCAAGTCCCGCAGATCTTGATATTGGTGACATGTCAGATATGACAAATCCAAATCTATAAAAAATTGTATATCAATTTGTAACCAGAGATATTTTATCTCGCTGGGGTTGCGTTACGACGTAGCCCCATTTACCCCTTATTGTGCGGGATAGCAACGGGTATAGCTTTGGTTTGTAATAATTGTATATATACATATAGGATAAATGGTTAATCCTTTGTGCAATAAAAATTAGCCAGCAGTAACTGGAAAGGATATTGTATAATTAATATGATAACAAAACGTGATTGTATTTTGTTGCTTACAACAATGAAAAATGAGCATATAAATGTTGATGCAATGATGCAAAAAGCAATTATGGCTCGTGACGTAAACATTGATGTAATCAAATTTATTAACAACTACAGACCTCTTGACGCAAATAACTTTTATGAAAAAATCCGTAAAAGTTATAACAATAAAAAATCAAGCTTGTACAAAAATATTGTTACTTGTGATGAACAGGATTGTACTTCAACAGTTTTAACAACATTGGCAGCGTTGAGTTTACAAATTTTATTGTACAGCAACGATGTTACTGATAAGACAATGTTTTTGTCTCATATGAGGTTTGAAGAAATTCAAGAAGTTTTGTTAAATTATTCAAGGACATTTGATTTAATTCCTTGTGTACAGGTTCTACAAGTTATCAAAGCTGACCTGAAGGCTTTTGAATACATAAATAAAAATAAATGATAGTTGTTATAACAGTTAAAATAAAGCGCTATAATAATTGAACTCAATTTTTATTTAGCTTTTGCTGTATATAAATATGTAAGGTGTTGATAATATGTTAGAAAGTTTTAACGTTCATAACGAATTACAATACCACAAGTTAACTCCTGAAGAGCAGCAAAACAGAGGCATTTTAGGAAGGCTTGTTGGTGTTATTGCAGATTTCAAAAACCCAACTCGTAATGGTAGATTATACACTGAAGAGTTGTGGGATAAACAATTTAACAGCCCCCTAATGCAGGAGCGTTTACAAAACAGATTACTTCTTGGCGAGCTTGGACATCCTGAGAACAGACAAGAAATCGACATGGAGAAAGTTGCAATTTGTTTAGCAGAACCTCCTAAAAAAGGAAATGATGGCAAGATTTATGGTGTATTTGATATCCTTGCAACACCTAATGGAAAAATCCTGAAAACATTGTGTGATTATGGATGTAAGATTGGTGTATCTAGCAGAGGTAGCGGAGACACATTTGAGGGTGCTGATGGTACTGAAACAGTTGATCCGAATTCCTATGATTGTGAATGTTGGGATGCTGTGGTTCTACCCTCCGTAAAATCTGCCAGACCAAAATATGTTACGGAGTCTCTTGATACCTCTCGTAAGCCGTTAAAGGAAGCACTTGAAGAGACAATTAAATCCGCAACTGAGGAAGAACAGAAAACAATGAATGAAACATTGGATGAATTAAAAATTGATTATTCTCAGGACGATGCAAAAGAAGCATCTGAGCCTGTTGATAATATAGAAGTAGCTCAAGAGAATAATGTAGCAGCCGAGGATGACGGAGCAAATATTCTGAATGAGTTACAGGAAGCACTTGCGAGACAGCAAAAACTTGAAACACAAATCAGATCATTACAAGAGAAGTTATCAGTTTGTTATACGAAGGAAGCTCGTTTTGGAGATGTTTTGAGTGGTGTTAAAAATGAACTTGCTGAATCCAAAAAAATTGTCACAACGTTAACTACAAAAAATCAAGAGTTGACTGAATCTCTGAAGGAAGCCAACAAACATGTGACTGAAACAGCAAGTAAATTACAACTTGTTGAGTCCAAGTTGACTGAAGCAAGATTACAGAGTAAATCGTTGAATGAAGGTTTGAGCTCGAGAAGTAATACAATTACATCATTGAACGAAAAACTTGAAACAATGAGAAAAACTCATGAAGCAGAGAAAAAGCAGCTCGAAGATAAAAACAAAAATCTTGTTGAGTCTCTGAATGAAGCACAAGCAGATATTAAAATTATCAGAGGTCAAACCTCAGCGAAGTTAGCTTCTTCACAACAGCTTGTTGAAAAATATAAACGAATTGCAAAAACAGCAGTCGATAAATATATTGCATCTCAAGCAGTTAAAATTGGTGTGTCAGTGGATGATATTAAAAACAAGTTAAACGAAAATTATTCATTTAAGGATATTGATACAGTGTGTGAAAGCCTCAAGAGTTATAAACTCGCAGCAAATGCACTGCCGTTTAATTTGACACAACCTACAGCTCCCAAGATGAAAATCAGAGAATCCAAGGAAGCAATCAACAGTGGTGATTTTGACTACCAGGTTGATGATGATATTGATGATTCGTTCTTCAGTAACATTTGAAAAGTCATTTACATATAATTTATCAAAATTAAAACAAACACATAGGAGAATATATTATGGCTACAAAGTCGCTGTTTGAGGCGTACAAGAACCGCCTCGCTGTTGCTGATACCGTTTATGGTAAGATGCACGCTGGTGAAAAAATGTCTGGTAACAAGAGACTTGTTACTGCAAAGGTGCTTGAGAACACCAACCGTTTCATGAACGAGAGTTTTGATAACTCCATTGGTACCCAGAGAGCAGATATGGGTATGTACAAGAAGTTCTGCTTGAACCTGACTACTGTCGCACTTCCTAACCTCATTGCTCATGATCTCGTGATTGTTCACCCGATGTCTTCGATGTCTGGTTATGTTCCCTACATTGAGTATCAGTATGCTACTAACAAGGGTCAGACCAAGCAGGGTGATCTGATCAGCAATCCTTTCGGCTTCGGTAAGGTTGACTCTGACTTTACTGGCAGCAGAGTTGTTGAGAATGTTGATGCAGCTGGTGAGATCGTGTTCGCATGGACTCCTGTTGCTGGTTCGGTTCGCTTCCTGAAGGATGGCGAGACTGAGTATCAGGAGCTGACTGCTGATGGCTCTGGCAAGTATCAGGCTCCTGCAAAGGGTAAGGTTGCTTACGTTTATGACAATGTTGTGATTCCTCAGAACGATCTGCCGATGATCAAGGCTGAGATGAAGAACATTGCACTCGTTGCAAAGGCTCGTAGAATTGCTATTTACTACTCGCAGATCGCTGCTTACCAGGCAAAGGCAGATTATGGCTTTGATCTGGGCGACCAGCTCGCTGAGAAGGCTTGTGGTGAGCTCTGCTATGAAATCGATACTGAAGTCACTAACATGCTCGTTGAGAATGCTGCTGAGGATGCTGAGCTCGTTTGGAGCAAGACTCTTCCTGTCGGTGTGTCCAAGGCTGAGCACTACGAGGGCTTCGCAGAAATCCTTGAGATTGCTAAACAGAAGATTTACGATGCTACTCAGAAGTTCGCTCCTAACTACGCAATCGTTGCTTCTAACATCCTTCCTGTCTTGTCCGTGATCAAGAGCTGGAATGCCGCTCCCGCTGGAGCAATCAATGGTCCGTACTTCGCTGGTACGATCAATGGCTTGAAGATCTTCGTGACTCCGAACATTGAGGCTGGCACGTTCGTGGTTGGTTGCAATGGTAACGACTTGATGAGCTCTGCAGCTGTGTACGCTCCGTATATGGCAGTGGTTCCGACTCAGCTTCTCGGCTTCGCCGATGGTGGTATGAGCCAGGGCTTCTCGACAATGTACGCGCTCGAGATGCTGAACAAGAACCTGCTTATCAAGGGTCACATCAAGGCTTAATTGTAAGTAAAAAATATAACTCAAGAGGAAGCTTCGGCTTCCTCTTTTGTTTATGTTATGTAAACCATTTATTTTACTGTTGTTAATTGTATATTATTTTATAAAGGAAACCCAAATGTTGAGTTATGTAATAATTTTCTGAAAGGAAATAAAACAATATGTTAATTTATGAAAAGCTAGTTGCAGACAAGAGAAAATTATTTGCAGCTGAGGGCAACGTTCCTACTGAAGCTGATGTGGAAGTTACATATAAAACAGCTGACGGAACTGCAATTGAGCTAACCAGAGACAGATTCATTTATTCTCGTGATGGTAAGCTGTTTGTTGCGCCCAAGGGTGAACATATTCCCTCTGATGCAGATGTTGAACTTGGAGTATTTGCTGGTGATAAGCAACTTGTTGGTACAGTTGAAATTAAGAAGGAAGAGCCTACACCCACTGAGCCCGTAGTGGATCCCTCCACTCAATCTGCAAAAAGAGTTCGCAAGCCTGTAATTGAGGAACCCGTTGTTGCTGAGGAAGTTGCAGAATAAGGAGTAATTGATCATGGACATGCAAGCTATAAAGGAAGAAATTCGTTTACAGCTTACTGGTTGTGTCATGAGTCTTGAGCTCAGCGATGAATCTCTTACAAAAATAATTAATATGTCGTTGCGTGAAGTTCAGCGATATATTGATACAGTTGCGGTAATTACAATTCCGTATGAGAAATGCATTGATTTATCTGCATATCCGATTAGTGCTGTTATTGGTGTAAGAAGAGCTGTTGGTGAGCTTGCAAACAATGATGGCAAACCAGGATCTACTGTAATGGATCCATTATATTTAACAAGATGGCAAATTTTATCACGTACAGGAAATATTTCAAATGTTAATGATTACGTGTTAAATTATGCTTCTTGGAGTACAATCCAACAGATGGAAAACACAACATCAACAGATCTTGCAAATTATTATGACAAGATGACACAAAAACTGTACATTAACGTAAACAGCAATATGCCTGAAAAAATTACAGTTATTTATGTCCCAAGATTTGATGATGTTTCACAAATTACTTCTGACTTCTGGATTGATGTGTTAGTTCGTATGGCTGTTGCAAATGCAAAGTGCATTGTTGGCAGAGTTAGAACGAAGTTCAAACAGAGTAACGCATTGTGGACAATGGATGGCGATACGCTTCTAGCAGAAGGAACTGAAGAGTTGAAAACATTGAGACAAGAGCTGAAGGATAGCACTCAGCTTGTTTATGGAATTGATTGATTTTATTAAGGAGAATAAATAAATTATGAGTTACGAATATCTGAGCGAAGCGTTCAAGAAACTCAATCTCCTTCAGGAACAAACGTTTGATGCAAGTTTAGATGGCATCAATAAACTTGGTGATTTCATGGAAGAGGATGATGCCAAGGATGTAGCTCGTGTAATTGATCCTGAAGCTGAATATGAAGAGGACGTGAAGCCTTCCTATATTGGCAAGGTTATCATTAATTGCAATGTTTGTCATTCTTACATTTTTGAAAACAAAGAAGACATTATTGTCGATGAGGATGGCACAGTTAATTCTGAGATGGAGTGTCCTTACTGTGGTGAGGTTGCTGGATTTGCAATTGTAGGCAAGATTTGTCCGTTTGAGGATGAACAAGCTGAGGTTGAGGAACCAGCTGAAACTCCGGAAGCTGCTGAAAATGCTGAAGCAGAAGCGCATGTTGATGAATGCCTAACAGAGGATGTTAATCGTGTTCAGGTTGAAGCTGATGACAAGGTTGTAACAGTTGATACCCACGATGATGAAGTTAATGTGTCTGTTGCAGATGCAGATGCTTGTTCTGATGACGAACCCTGTGAGCCAAAGCCTGAAGCAATTGAACCTCTAACTGATGAGGAGCAAGCTGAAATTGTTGAACCTCAGGATGAGGAAGCACCTGCAGATGATGAGGATATTGATTTTGACATGGATGAGCTGGACGACGAAGCAACTGGTGAAGTTGTTGAGAGTTATCTGAAGAACGTTTATGACAATGTTGACTCGTTTGAACTCAAGGAAGCATCAATTACCGATGATCATATGTTGATTGAGGGTTTGATTAAATTTAACTCTGGTAAGGAAGTTAATACTGGTTTCCTGTTTACTCCTGATCGTGTTGAAAATAATCGTGTTAGACTCTATGGTATGAACGAACATTTCAGTAAGGAACCTCGTTCGTTTGCTCTTGTTGGATGTGTTGAAAACAAGAAGTTTATTCCCGAGTCGTTGTCTTACAACTACAAGCTGAACGAACAGCTAATCAAGGGGCGCGTTTGTAGAAAATAATTTGAGGAGGGATGTTACATGGATTCCAATTATGGATTTCTCATTAATCCTCAAGACTTGATGATACAACGTCAATATTTTCAGGAAATGGCTGAAGCAATTGGAGTGAAAGTTTTACATAGAGCTCCAAGGCCTGGTAAATCATACACAAACTATGGTGAAATTGATACAAATTATTTTGAACCTGAACTAGTTGCTTGCATTTTTGATGAGCATCCAAACCCAAGAACAATGAAAAAACTTGGGTGGGATTCTGAACTTGAAACACAAGCGTCAATTATATCAGTTCCGTATGATTTACGAGGTTTACAACAAGGCTCGTTATTCATTGTTCCTAGTGCATATGATAAAACCAAAGCTCGAATTTTTCGAGTTTCACAAATTACATCAATTATGATTGCTCCTTGTTCTCTAACTTGTCAGTTAGTTCCTGAGTTTGAAAACACATTTAGTAATAACAGCTTCCAACATCGGCACGATAGTTTTAATTTGTTGAATCGAGAAGAAGATGAGGATTGAAATCAATAATCCAAATGACGTACTTGATCTTGATTTTGGAAAATGGCTTTGTAAACGAGTTTCGATGTTAATTCGATATAAAATGAATCGGCAAAAAATAAACATGTGGTCAGATTATTTAACAGAAACAAAAATTTTTGAATCAACATATTCGGATAAAATTTTTGCTGATAAATTTATTTTACAAGCCGCAAACAATCTAACCTGTAACAGATTTCCATCGTTGTTATGTATCGAGATAAATAACAAAACATACGCAGAAGGATTAAATCAAGTTAAATTGATTGATGTTGTTAAACTGATAACATTTGGAAATCAAGAAAAACAAGGATACTCGTTAATCAAGGATGTGTTTGAGGAAGTTGCTGAAAATATAAATGAGTATGTTAACAAATATACAGATGGGGTAGAAACATGGCTGTAAGGTTTTACGATGAAGCTCTTGTAGCAAAATTGAAAAAATGGACACAGGACACGGATGTTACGTTGCTGGGAGTAAATGAAACAAAACGTAGATTCGAAGTACTTGCAGATAAAAATAATGATCAACCCATCAAATTACCTTTAATCACATTATCTCGTAATGGTGGATACACAATTTTGTCAAAAAACAAGAAGCCACTTTCCTACGACGGTAACACATTTGTAAGATCAAATGAACGAAGCGCATTGTTAAACGGTATTCCGATTAGTATTCAGTATCAAATTGACATATATACCAGATACCTTGAGGAAGCAGATGAATATGCACGGAATATTGTATTTAATATTGTAAACTACCCAAAGCTCAATATTGAAATTCCATATGAGGATCTTGGGATAACACATGACGCAAATATAATGTTAAATTCAGATGTGGATGATAATTCAGACATTCCTGAACGATTAATTCCAGGTCAATTTACACGTCTTACAATTGGAATTGTTATTGATGATGCATATTTGTTTGATGTACATATTAAGAAAAACTTGTCAATTGTTGAGGGACAGTTACAAATTGCTCATCCTCCAAAGATTGATACAGAGATGCTATTTACGAAATAATTTAATTGTTAGGAGAAATAAATATGAGTAATGTTAAAATTACTGTTCAGGAGCGTCAGGAAGTAAATCCTCGCGGTTCTGCAGCAAGTAGTGACATTGTGTATATTCCTGGACTTGCAACCACAGGTCCGATTGGTGTTCCTACGTTGTGCCAAACATATGATGAGTTTACCTCAACATTTGGATCAGAGCCTTATAAACTTGTAGACGCAGATATTGACGGATTTGCAAAAGCCGATAGATGTGGATTAAAAGCGGGCAACTTCGACCGCGGTTATATCATGGCGGCAGAGTTACTTAACACAGGACTTCAGATAATGTTTGAGAGAGTTGATCAGGATGTTGTTTCTGATTCAAAACCTGTTGCGGCTATTGCAACAACAGATGAAGTTGATAGAATGAGCGCACTCGAAAATAATGTGTATCAATACACCACCTGTAAGGAAAAGGAATCTGAAAAATTTGTGTTCAAGTTCATTCTTCGTGCGTCTGCTCTTGCACAAGAGGGTGGAGATGTGACTGACACTGTTAGCGTTGGTGTGCGTATGGTGGAAGAGCTTGAAAATGTTAAGGTTACTCTTGGAACAATTACGTTTACAAAAACAACTGGTGTTACTGTTGACGGAAATAAAATTATGCTTGCAGGAGTTCATGCTCACACGCTTGATTATCTTGTCTTCAATGTTGAGGTGAACGTTGCTGTAACAAATCCTGAGGAGGGCAAGATTGTTAAATTTGCTGTTGTTGGAGTTGAAGGAGAAAGCGCTGATGCACCTGTTGTTGAAACAAGCAAGTTGAATTATCTATATGAGCAGTTTGTAACATTGTTTAATAAACTAGAAGATAAGGGTCAGTATTCAGTTAAATATATCACTAGTGGTGGTTATCCTACGTATTTTGTTAGAGATGAACAGATTGCAAAAAATATGATGGGTGTAGCGAGCGTTCGGGGTGACGCAATCGCAATTATTGATCACGAATACGATACTTCCCGTTCGTTAAATTACAAGGATTCAAACTCAATCTACTATGCAGTTAACAATACGTTCAAATCAGAAGCAGATGCAACATATGCTGCAATGTTTACTCCCTATGGCAAATACACTCTAACACGTATCGCTTTACCTGTTGAAAAGGATGAAGATAAGAAGCCAATCCTTCCCGCCTCCTTCGGTTACTTGAAGAGTCTTGCAACCGCAATTAAGACCAGTCCGAACTGGTTAGCAATGGCAGGTGTTAGCCGTGGTCAAGTTTCAGGCTACACTCCTATTGATGGAGATCCAATTATTACAAATGTTATTGCTGAAAATTATCAACCGAAACAAGCGGATGATGCAGGTCTTAACATGATTGGTATCAATGCCATTACCAATATTAGACCCTATGGTCAGTGCATTTGGGGCAACAGAACTCTGTACAAGACTCCAAAGCTTGGTGGTGAGCCCTTAAATTTCCTGAACACAAGAAATATGATCAGCGACATCAAAAAGCTGGCTTACACGACTGCAAAGGAACTGATGTTTGAACAGAATTCTGATACATTGTGGCTGAAATTTAAGTCTGGAGTTAGCCCGTTGCTTGAGCAGCTTCGTAGCGGTAACGGAATTAGCGATTACAAGCTGATCAAGGGCGCTACTCATTACGGAACTGATGGTAACGGACCTCAACTTGCACGTAACGAGCTTGCAGCCGTTATCAGAATTTATCCGATGTATGCAGTAGAGTACTTCGAGATCACAGTCGTTGTGACGGACGAAGATGTTGCTGTTGAGTAATAATATTGGAGGATTATAAAAATGCCGATTTACTTACAAAATACTGAAAAGGAATCAACCCTCAATTCTGCATTGCCAGATAAGGTTGGAACCAGTACATATTACTTGACGGACGATCCTACACATTATGAAATTCAACGTAATAACAACTTCGTATTTTATGTGACAGGATTGAACGCAAAATTGAGTATTGTTCAGAATAATTATGCTCAGAAAAATGCTGAAGATGTGTTGAAGGTGTCTGTTGCTTCTTCCAGCGTTCCTCATTTCAAGCAGAGTGCAATTTCGTTGAAGCGTGGCAACAGCACAATGAAATTTGCAGGAACTCCAGAATTTGATAGCCATACGCTCAAACTTGATGATTTTATTGGAGCTGGCACGAGTGACGTTCTGAATGCATGGCAGCAGCTGTCCTACAATGTTCGTACCGAGAAGGTGGGGCTTGCTTCAGATTACAAGATTGATGCATATCTGCTTGAGTACACACCTGATTATCAGCTTGTTAGAACAATTAAAATGATGGGTTGTTGGGTTAGTGGTATCTCCGAGGATGACTTTGATCATAACTCAAATGATAAGCATAGCATGACTGCTACAATTGAGTTTGATAAGGCCTGGATCGATACTTCTGACATCTGATAAAACATAAAGACGAGGCAGGCAGGATAGTTAAGTTTTGCCTGCCTCATATTTTATAATGAGAGGAACAATCAATGATTTTAACAGAGAAATTTGAAGTTCATAAATCATTGAATCCAAAATTATGGACAAGCGATAATAAACTTCAAAATGAAGTAAAATTAAAATTGCTTGAGATTGTTCAGCAGTTTGTTGATAATTGTGAAATTCCGTTAAATGTTTCGGATGTTCATCTTGTAGGAAGTAATGCCTCGTATAATTACACCGCTGAATCAGATCTTGATGTTCATATTATTTCCAATTTTGGATTGATTGATGCTCCAAAAGAAATTCTTCAAGCTGCTTACAATGCATTAAAAACAAAATTTAACAACGATTATGATATTTCTGTTCATGGAGTTCCGATTGAGTTGTATGTTGAGGATATTAACTCTACAACATTATCCAATGGTGTTTATTCCATGATTGAGGATAAATGGATTAAATTTCCAAAGCCCATTACGTCAATTCCAGAATTTGATTTAACCAATAGAATCAAGGAATTAAATGATGAGGCAGAATTTGCAATTAAATCAAATAACTCTGATAATATTGAAAATTTGATTAACAAGCTGTATCTTATCCGTAAAAATTCACTTGATGTTGAGGGTGAATACGGAGAAGGAAATCAGTTGTTTAAGGAGTTACGTGCAGAAGGAACTTTGGATAAACTGAAAACTGCATATAAAACAGCAAGATCAGGTGAATTAACTCTTGAGAAGTATTTACGTGAAGACTCTCGAGTTAACTTGATTTCAAAATCAAAACGCAGTCAAAAAGGATTTGAACGATTCAAAAAACGTGTTAAATCAAGAGTTGCAAACACAGTTAAACAATATAATGCGATTGACATGAACAAGTTGTTCAAGCAAGATATTTTAACTGTTGATGTTCAAGTTCGTGGAGAGACAGATACATACACTGTCAAAATCAGTTTTGGTGGTTTTTGTGAATTACTACATGACCAAATTGAGTCCTCAGGAATATTGAACTTGAAAGCAGTTACAAGAGCGCTTGTAAATGGGTTTAACCGTAACGATGTTTATATCCACTGCTCGTGCCCGGACAGCCAATATCGGTTCAGTTATTGGCAAACGAAAAACAAGGTAAACAGTGGTGAAGAAGAAAATCGTCCCGCAAACATTACAAATCCACATGATAGCCTTGGAACTTCTTGTAAACATGTTTTACTTGTTTTGTCAAATGAATCATGGTTGTTAAAAGTAGCTTCAGTAATTTACAATTACATAAATTATATGGAAAAACATTATAAAAAGCTCTACGCAGATTTCATTTATCCCGCAATTTATCAAAAGGATTATGAGGAACCTGTTCAGCTTGATATGTTTGATGATGACGAACTTGCAACTGATTCTGATACAATTGACACTTCAAACCGCTACGCAGCAACGAAAAATCAGTTTAAGCCAGGAAATGATTACAGATTCAAGCCTGGAGAGGATAAGAATCAAATTAAACTTGACGCACCGCCTAGTGCAATGGATGCACAGGGTGACGAGGAAGTTCCTGGTTAATTTATATATGTATAAGATTGCGCCTAAGCGCGGTTAAAATTTAAGGCGATAGTTTTTAAGCTACCGCCTTATTATTTTGTTGTAAATCATTTAATAACAGTTGATTCAATGTATATTATTATATAATGAAAGATAAATTCAAGGAGATTATACCTCATGACTGATTACACGATTGCAAACGAGTTTACATTGCCAAGTAAAGGCAAGGTTTACGAAGACAAGATAAATCCTGTGTTCAAATTGAGATCAATGACCACAGCTGATGAAATGAAGAGACTCAATCATTCTGACCGACCCTATAAAGCAATGGCAGAATTGATTGATGGTTGCACTGTTGAAGGTACTGGAATTTCTGCATACGATATGTGTATTCCGGATTATCAGTACATGCTGCATAAATTGAGAATTGTTACATTTGGTCCAAAATACAGATTGAGTTCTACTTGTCCGTACTGTGGTACACAAAATAACTCAATTGTTAATTTGGACGAGTTACAAGTTGTACCGTTTGATGAGGAAACGTTCAACAAATATAACGAGTTTGAACTTCCTGTTACAAAAAAACGAATTAAAATCAAAATGCAAACTCCAAGAGTCATTGACGAGATCAACGTTAAAACAAAGGAGCAGAAGAAAAAGTCAACAGCCAGCAGCCAAGATCTTACATATTTGTTTACAATGCAATCGTTGATTGATACAATCGATGGTGTAAAACCTGAAGAGTTCAAAGTCATTCCATTCATTGAAAAATTGCCAATGATGGATACAAACTATATTTTGAAGGCAGCTCAGAAATTGAATTCCAGTTTTGGAATTGATGGAGAGTTGGTTTACACTTGCGAAGTGTGCGGGTTAGATTACACCGGTTCCTTTCGCACAACATCTGAATTTTTTGGACCCTCAATTGATTGAGGATCCAAAGCAAGGTGCGGAATTATATAAAGAAATTGTTAAGGAACGATACATAATATCAAAACATACGAATACATCATATGTAGATACGGCTGACATATCTCATCAAGAACGAAATTATCTGATTCAATTTATTGCTGAAGATTTACAGCGACAAAAGGATATGTATGAAAAAGCCAAACAAGAGATGGAAAATAACAAGTAAAGGAGGCGGTTAACTGATGCCAAGATCCAATGATGATAATTCAATGGCTCGTGAGGGTAACTCTTCTCTTCGTGTAAGACAAATTCAGCAAGAAAATTATTATAAAACCGCACTGATAAACGAAACCGCCTTTCAAGCAAGATTAACAAAATTAAATAAATCCGCAGAGATGCGGAGGTATCAGGATAGACTTGAACGAATTGCTCAGGAGCGTAACGAGGTATTAAAAAATCAAAATCTTACAGCAGCTAAACGAGACGCTCAGTTGAAAGTTCTTACGAACAGAAGATTGGCAGCTGAAAAAAGAATTGAGGATTTGAAACTTGCAAATGAGAGGAAAGCATTTGAGGATTCGTTAAAGCTAACAGATAATTTATATAATCAAAAAAATATTCGACAACGTAAACAGCTTCAGTCAGAACTTGCAGATGTTGCAAAAACTCAGCGTGCCAGAATTGAAGAACAGATTGCTGTTGCTCAAGCTCAACTATCCATTACAAAAAATAAAATTAAACAGCAAGAAATTCAAAAACAAATTAACAAACTTGCTCAAGAATCAACAACTCTTGCAGAAACAGAAGCATCCGCAAGGAGTGAAGTTGCAAGATTCAATGATATTATTTATCAAACTTCATTAAAACTTGCAGATAACGAACAGGAAAAACTAAAAGTTATGCAGGAGGAGCTTCAAGCTCGCAGAGAGAGCTACGAGCAGCAAGCCACTTCCATCAAAAATGACATTGAAACAAAGCAACTTGAGCTTGAATCTGCGAAGGATGAGGATAGTAAAAACGCACTTTTGAGTGAAATTCAAGCGCTCATCTCAGAACTCAACAGCACAAGAGAGACGTTTGAAACCTCTTCAGAAGAACTCAGCAACTCAATTACTAAACAGACTGTTCATTCTGAAGCGGATTCGAAGAAAAAACAGCTCAATGATAGAATCATTGCCGCAAAAGAGGGACAAACAGCTCAGTCAAGAGCTGAAAATTCAGAAAATCGAAGGCTTGAACGAGAGGCTGAGAAGCAAGAACGTTTAGCTAAAGGAAACATTACCTGGGGGGAAAGCTTTGCTGAAGCGTTCGATCCGGAAAAGATTGGTGCAAAACTCAGCGAGAAGCTAACTGACGCATTAAATCAGATTGATCAAAACATCAATAGCATGTTTCAGTATCAAGCTCAAATAAATGCAAGACTAAATGGTACTGATTCAGATTACAGTGATATATTAAAAACAATTAGAAAAAATGTTGGTATCAATCCTCTAGTTTCTCAAAAGGCAATGGTTGAAAACGTCAAGAAGCTAGTTGACTCCGGTGTATCGTTTGACCTTGAACAGCGTGCGTTTCTTGCTACAATATCTGATAGAATCGTAAACACATTTGATGCATTTGATTCCAATTTGTTACGCGTCATTCGTTTACAACAGGCTGATAGTACTGCTGCAAGATTGGGTATGGAGTCCGCTCTTAACGAGTTTCTGAACTCAAACTTCAATGATTCCTCTTACTTGAACGACGCATTTGACTCAGTAGCAGGTTCGCTTATTGACGCAAGTGCAAAACTATCCAGAGATCAATCAGTTGCGTTTGAGTATATTGTTCAAAAATGGTTAGGTTCGTTATATTCTCTTGGTTTATCCTCGAACACAGTTTCTACAATTGCTCAGGGTCTAAACTATTTGGGAACAGGTAATGTTGAAGCTCTTAGTGGAAATGAATCCTTACAGTCTCTGTTAGCAATGAGTGCTTCTCGTGCTGGATTGTCTTACTCAGATCTGCTTACTGGTGGTATTGATGCAAACAACACAAATCTGTTGTTAAAAAGCATGGTTGAGTACCTCAAGGAAATTGCAGAAAATTCAGGTAACAACGTAACAGCTGCTTCCTATGCAAACGTATTTGGGATGAACACTACTGATCTTGTTGCTATCAATAATTTACAACAGTCACAGATTAACTCCCTCTACAAATCAACGTTGAGCATCGAGGAAGCAAACGGTCAGCTTCAATCAGAAATGAATCAAATTTTTTCAAGAACTCATGTTTCACAGTTGCTAGAAACAGGATTGGAAAACTTGATAACAACCGCTTCTACAGGTATTGGTTCTAACTTGTTAACATATGGAACGTGGAAAATATTTAACATCATTGAAGATTTAACTGGCGGTATCTCAATTCCAACTGTAGGCGCATTTGGTAACTTTCTGGGTATGAACGCAACAGTTATGCAGTTAGCTAAAGCGGGAATGGCCGGATTGAGCTTGATGGGGTCTCTTATTGGAGGCATTGGAAGTCTTTTGACTGGTAAAACTAGCGGTGCAATGTCTTGGGATACCTGGAAATTTGATCAATACACTTCTCGTGGTGAGTCAATCAATGCATTAAAAAAAGGTGTTAAATCCGGATTTTCTGAAAGCTCCTCAATGAGTTCAACTGGATCAGCTGGAGGATCAGATGTTAAGAATTCTTTGTTAACAGATGCTACATCAGGTGCGGATGAGGATTCAAAGATAACAAATGCAAATGTTGAAAAAAATGCTGACATATATGAAAACATTTATAAAGCAATTGCAGATGAAAGTGGGCCCACAACATTAACGGAGTTGGTTGCTATTCACTCATTGCTTGACGAAAAACGATTGTTCAAAGCCGAACTCGGTGGTTTTAATGATCTTAAAAATTTACTTGGGCCCAACAGAGTTTTTTACTCAGCACTTGTTGGAATGTTACCTGTTAATGGAAGCTCGTTAGCTATTACTAGTAATGGCTTACAGCTTACTAGCACCTCGTCAATTGAAACCTATCTGGCAAAGAATCAAACAAATTCTCTAGTTGATGTTGCTGTATCAAACGCAACAAATGTTTCACAAACACAGATGAGCAGAATTTCGGATCTTGTTGCAACCATTGCAGCATATAATGTTGCGTCCAAAAATGAGGTTGTTACAACAAACAGCTCCTCCACATCAACAACAAATCCAACACAGACTCTTGCAAGTGCATTTCGTCAAGCACTATCAGCAGGATCTGATGATTCTGAATCGTTGATGCAGTTGTTTAAGGAGATTCGTGACCAACTGAAGGATAAAGTAAACGTAAATGTTACAAATGATTATGTTGACGAAGTACTTCAGAGACTTGGCACAAATATATAAGGAGACATAGCAATTATGTTTCAAAAATTTTATTCAGAAAATATAACAACAAGATTTATAAAACATCTATTATCTGTTTCTCCAATACCTCATTTGAATTATGTAGAAAATGGAGATATAGTAATCAAGGATTGTTATTATATTTACAAAAATTATGTTATTAAATGTGTTAGAACAGGTGAGCTTACAGTCGATACACAGAGTACATTATATCCAGGAGACACAATTTATCCCTCCGTGGTTTTGTTTCCTGGATCTGGAAAATTACCCGCACAGTTCAAGGTTGTAAGATATGTTTCCACTACAGACTCTCCAAGAACAACTTACACATATAAATCAAAACGTTCATATTATGATCCGGAAACACACATGTATCTTGGAGAATACTTGAGGTGGCTTAGAGGTAGTCGTGGATTAGACTTGATGCCCTTTTACAATTGTTTTAATCAGGAGTATGAGACAAATGTACAATTGAGAAGAGATTCAGCAACTGTTATTTTGTATCCAAGTGTTGATCTATACCCTGAAACATATCTATATCCTGGCAAGATTAAATCAAGAACATCGACATATACAACTGAAGTTTCAGAATCAGATTACAAAGTTTTATCAATCCCGATTAAATTTAATAAAACATATACGATTGCTCTCGAATCAAATTCTCCAGTTATTCTCAGAGGAGTGATTATGTCAAGAGGTCAATTGATTAAATCGGGCAAAAATTATTTGGCTGATGAGTCAGCTCTTGTTTCCTCTTATAGAGTGTATCAAACAACAAGGTTCAATAAACCATTTCTTTACTCCATTGGAACTGATTCTAAACTACTATATAACAATGAAAAAAACTTGAGATTATTGATTCAGATTCCAACCTCAGAAAAAACATCTGTTGTAGTACTTGAGGGAGATTATACTCAGCTAAACGTGCTACACACAACGGTTGACACAAAGGAGAAAAAAGGATCACAGATCTATAACAACTTGATGAATTTGTCATTGTTACAAGGAAACACTCTCGAATCATATGCGTTTTCGGACAGGCTTGTTGAGTACTTACTTGCAAATGTTATTTGTAATCTTGATGATTTAACAAATAATGTTGCCAAAGTTCAAACTGCATTAAAGCTAGTTGATAAAGATTATGATCAAATTTTTGGTTCTCGTTGTACTCTTGGATTGTGGGATGATTATATTAAAAATGCTACTGAACGATTTATTCGTGAACAATCAAAAAAATATTACTTGATTGATATGGATGGTAATATTAATAAGGATGTTGAGTCACTCCTCGTAACTTGTACGAAAGGAGAATATGATAAATGAGTAGATATTTACAACCAGTTGACTACAAAAATCAATATAGCGGAAAACAAGTAAAAAATTTCGCAATGATTGATAATTACATTTATTTTTATCACACAAAAACATTATTACTTCTACCAACGTTTCCTGAAACAATTCAGGATTCTACTTCTGTTAGTTTCTCAAGTGTTACTCCAATGTCAAGATCAGCTCCTATTTATTCGTACACATCCTCTGGACCAAGAACAGTTGCATTTAATTTTTCCTTCCATCGCGATATGATGAACGATGTAAATCTTGTTCAAAAAGGAAAAACACAATTTGGAAAATTTCCTGATATTATAAACGACGACGATTATGTTGATCAGTTAATAAATCAGCTAGAGGCTGTTGCTCTCCCTGCTTACGCAGTTGCAGAGAAAATGGTAAACCCTCCTGTTATTGCAGTTAAAATTGGCAAAGATATTTTCTGTAAGGGAGTTGTTTCTGGTGCAATTGCAAAAGAGTACTCAGGACCAATTTTGAGAACTGAAAAATATGCAATGGTTGCTGTTAGTTTTACAGTGAATGAAGTTGATCCTTATGATGCACAATCCGTTGCGAAGGATGGAAGTTTCAGAGGATGTATCAATACAGATCTTGAACGTTCGGTTCGAGTTGGCGGCTCTAACGGCGCAAACAAAAACAGAACAAATATGTTATATTGAGGTAGATAAATATGGATGTTTTGAAAAATAAATCCTACAAAGATTACTCAAAATTATCAAGATATGCTGGTTTTCCTTACTATTATCATTCAGTTGATGATAAATATATTTACGGAAAAACAGCTTGGTTAAACGATGAAACTCCTTATACCTCATATCAAGTAAAACCGCGAGATACATGGGATAGTCTTGCTCTCGAATTTTATAACAACCCCACATTGTACTGGGTCATTTGTTCATTTAATCGTGTTGCGGATCCATATACGACACCTGAAGTTGGTTCATATATTAAAATACCATCCATTTCATCTATTGAGTTTGAGGAGTGAGGTGAGTAAATGTCAACTGCATTGATTTCCGCACAAACAAGGGTTGAATCACCATTTATTATTGCAAAAATCGGAAACTACACATTCGGAAAATTTGATAAAAAAACAACAACTCAAAAACAGTACTCAAAAATTTCAGTAACGTATCCAAATTTTATGGAAGCGTTAAACATTACAAAAATAAACGGAGCTGTTAATACATACACGTTGAAAATGGTGTATGGAATTACACAAAATGATGATCCAAATATGCTGGAAAAAGTGTTCAGTTCCGTTTCAAAATCAAGAAAAATAACGTTACAATATGGTGATTGGAGTATTCCTACGTACATTTACAAGGAAGAGGAAGCTCTAATAACCAAAGTTACATCCAATGTTGATTTCAGTAACTCCAAGATTTCTTACACAGTCAGTTGCGTTAGTACATCAATTTCGTTCAAAGCTGGTGTACATGATTTCAAGGCACGTAAAGCAAAACCAAGTGATGTTATCAAGGATCTTGTTAAACAGCGAAACTGGGGAATTACAGATGTACTTACAGGAATGAAAAATATAGATTCCTCAAAGTTATCTCAGTTAATTGTTGGAGATGATCAGGTTGTAAACATTGAAGCAAAAACTTGTAATGTTTTTGATTATATTGCATATCTTGTTTCTTGTATGGTTTGCATAACGGATACAAATCCAGCTTTGAAAAAAACAAACTATTACTGGGCTGTTTATGACGATACTACAAATGATTTTGGTGGTTCATATTTTAAGGTAATGCATGTAACTGCAGGTACCAAAAATAAAATTTCGTATAATACATATGAAGTTGATGTTGGTTATCCTTCAGGATCATATGTTACAGCATTTAATATTAAAACAAATGACACCTGGTCAATATTGTACGATTATGGACAGGAAATTCAGCAACCACAATATCAATACACAATTGACAAGGACGGAAATTTACAAGATATTTATTCCCCCTCTGTAACAACCTCCAGAGATTATGGAAGAACAACTGAAGCAAACAGAACTTGGTGGTCAAAAATGACACAATTTCCTATTAGCGCGTCAATTGAAATTAAAGGATTGTTGCGTCCTGTGTTATTGATGTCGTACCTTAAAGTAAATACCTATTTTTACGGGCGCAAACATATTTCGAGTGGTCTATATATAATTACCAAACAAGAAGATTCAATCTCGTCTGCGGGTTATAAAACCACCCTCAGCTTAACTCGTATTAGTGGAGATGATGAATATGTATGATTTTCGTACAATTCTTCCAGGATTGAATAATTTTGTTAACAATGAGCATTTGCAATCCTACATTCGGCTTGTGGAAAGAAACCGAGTTACTCCACAGCTTGGAGGGAGAACAAATGCTCATCATGTTATACCCAGATCCTGGTTCAAAATAAATAATTATGAAATTGACAACAGTCAAAACAATCTAGTTAATCTTGTTTATCGAGATCACGTTCTTGCACATTATTATCTATGTTTATGTACTACGGGTGATTTATTATTTGCAAATGAGCTTGCTCTCATTTGTTTAACCAGTAGAAAAAAGCTAAATGCAGTTGATAAACAACTTGTTACCAGGCTTCCATTGTATAATAAAATATATGAAGATTATTGTGAAAAATGTAAATCAGGTTATAAACTGTACGAGGAAAAACAATGATTAGAAGAGCAATTGTTGAAGAAGTTGTAACTCCGTTTCGAGTGAAAGTCCGAATACCTGAAGTTGATCGAGCAAAAAAATCAAGTCAACATATTTCTACTGCTGAACTTGATGAGTTGACTGTATGTGTTCCAGCTGGATGGCACCCCAATTTTCAAATTGGTGATATTGTAATTGTTTCATATGATGTTTTTTCTCCTGACGAATCTGTTATTATCGGATTTTTGTACAAGGAAAATCTTAAATCTGTTAGCGAGCTTGATATAACACAACTAATTGTATCTAGCTATGCAAGTTTACCAAAAAACACGATCATTGGAGATGTTACCGCAACTCAACTTCACAGCTTAACCGGAGTTCGAGATAATATTCAGAAACAGCTGGACAGCTTACAAGAACAAATCAATCAACTACAGAAGAGGTAATGAGAAATGTACTCATTTAATTTTCCGAAAATGTTGAGGAGTAACACATCAGTTCTGATCAAGGATAAGGAAGCTGTTAAATCAAATCTAAATTTAGTACTAAACTCAGAAATGACTTCATTATTCGGGGATCCAATGTTTGGTACAGACTTGAAAACAATGATTTTTGAACAAGCTGATTCATTGATTGCTGATTTAATTATTGACAAGCTATATACAGCTATTGTTACATTTATTCCTCAATTATATTTGACACGAAAAGACATCAAGGTTTATATTGATAAAACAGATGTTTTTGCTGATGTTAAATGTGTTTATATTCCTGATAATACATCAGATTTGTACACAATCAATTTAACATCATTGGATAGTTTTTAATTGAAAGTGAGACTGAAAGATGACACAAAAGGAACGCGAATTATCCAATTTGTCGTATACGAACAAGGATTTTGGACAAATTTATCCTGAGCTTCTTGATCTTGCGACAAAAATTTCATACAAATGGGATCCTGCATCATCAGATGAAAGTGACCCTGGTGTTGTTTTGTTAAAATTAGCAGCTCTAATGGCTGATAAAAACAACTACAACATCGATAAAAACATCCTTGAGTTGTTTCCGTTGTCAGTTACTCAGGATGCAAACGCAAGAGAAATTTTTGATCAATGTGGTTATGTAATGCGGTATTACAACAGCGCTACAACAAATGTAAATATTAACATCATCGAAGAGCCGGAAATTGAAGACACAGACTGGACTTCATTTGGTGATGTTAGCAGTTATACGCGTATGTATCAGCTTCCAATGTTTACAATGTTAACTGATGCAAATAACGAAACTGTTTATACAACAACTAGAGATGTTTCAATTCCGTCAACTGGAGAGCAAGTTGGTGTGGATGTAATTGAAGGTAAAATTGTTGACCTTGACATTGATGGGGAAGTACAAATTACAAGATCAAATCTTGATTATAACAATCGTATTTATTTTCCAGTAATGGATGTTGCGGAAAACGGCATTTTTATCAGTAACAATAATCAGAGCTGGTCGGATTGGAAGCGTGTTGACAATTTAACAATTCAAGCAATTGGTACATATTGTTATAAATTTGGGTTGTCTCATAACGGAACATCTTGTTATATTGAGTTTCCAGATGATATTGATTCATTGATTGGAGAAGGTATCTACATCAAATATATTCGTACATCTGGTGTGGATGGAAACATTGGAGCGAGACGAATTTCTCAACTATATACCGATACTACTAGCAGTAAATATCTTCTTGGTGTTACTGCTTCAACAATCGATTGTAAAATTACAAACGACAATCTTCATATTTCAAATACACTACCTGCAACAAATGGTAAAAATCCTGAGACAATTGATTCAGCTTATCGTAATTATCAAAAGGTAAAAACAACATTTGATACTCTTGTTTCGTTGAAGGACTACACAGATTTTCTTTACACAAATAAGCTGTACTCCAATGGTTATGTTTGTGACAGAACGAATGATCCTCAGTGCTCCTATGATATTGTGGAAGGATCTGATTCTTACGCGAAAACACACACAATTATTGAACTTGATGGAAGCAGCCCAAAAATGACTGCGTTTGATCTGAAAATTTATGGACTGACATATGTTGATAGTCCGGCAGGTAATCTAACAAAAAACGTTGATACAACTTTTGATGTTATTACTTGGGATAAACAATTTGTATCAGACTATGCAATTCTAGAACAACGATTACATGATGTTAAATCAATTCAGCATAATCTGCTTGTACCGGAAGTCAATGTTCCATTTATGTACAAAAACAAATTTGATATCAATTGTACATTGATGCCTCAATATTCACTTACAGACTCACAGAAGCAAGAAGTTGTGTATGCAATTAAATATGCCCTTGCGAATGTACTAAACTCTCGTGAAATTGATTTTGGAAACGAAGCTGACTTTGATGTTATTTATGATACAATCTTGAATGCGGATCCTCGTATTAAATCAGTTAGTTTGGATACACCGAAATATGAAACATATGCAGTTTATCCTACGGGAACAGCTTCATATGCTGAGCTCAGAATTGATGATCAATCTAACGAACCTGAGGATACTAAGTCAAAAGAGTTGTGGAACAAGTTTCGTGATAACATTGTTGCAAAATCAGTTCTTGCAGGAAAAACTCCCTTATTTGAATCAAAAAATGATTTTAATCTCCCTGTTTTTCAAACCAATCCAGAATCATTAACAGCTGAGTATGTTCGTACAGAAACAAGAATTCCTGTTAGTACATTTGATAGTCAGGGTCAAGGAGAGTACGAAATCAAGGAAAATGAAAATATTGTTTTAACATCAAAAAATTTAATTACTGATCAAACATATGGAAGCTATGTTAAATATGTTCAGAACTTGACTCAAGATGCTGTTAGAGAATCTAACTACACGCTTGGTTCATCTGAATTTATTACATTTTTCTGGAAAAAAGAGGATGGAGATGATGTTCCGTATAGTTATTATAAATACTCAGGAAATAGTGATGTTAAAATAATTTCTCCATCATTTTCGTTGGATAAAACGCAAGAGGATGACAGCACTCAAACTAAAGGAACACTAGAAGCTCTTCGTAACTATTGTAAAAATTTGAAGGATGGTTCGGGAGTAGTTGATTCCAAGGCTGTAATTAACGTGAATGGTGAGAATAATGAAATAGTAACGTTAAAAGTCATGGATTGTATCGCGTCTTTATCCGGAAGTGGTTATAGCTTAACAGGAACAAGACAGATTGTAACCAAAAAGACAAATGCAGTAAAAATTGCAGACACAAACTCTCCAGTTTCAATGTTTTGGATTTTGAATCATACTACTAGTAACAGAGCAGTATTGTTCAAAAATGAGGAATCAACATATACTTTGCAAACTGGTGAGTACTTATTCTACACTAACACATCAAGGACTCAACTTGTTTCATTGGGTGCGGGTACAATTATTTCACGTAACGGAAATACTGCACAGTTAGACTGTGAAGCTATCACATATGATGAATTGTTAGAAAAAGGATTTTTGTCATATCTAAATGGAGAAGTTGACGGAAATGAGCGTTGGGTAAAAATTAATTATTCTGTTACCGCAACTGAACAGCAATATTATCAATTAGGTCAAAAAACAATATTAAAATTAAAAAATCCTGATTTTGCGGATAAGGATATCGAAATTCGTAATGATGGAATGTACGTGTTTGATACTGATTCAAAGCTGTGGAACAAAATTAATGATACAACAGGATTTACATTCTCATTTATTGATTCGGAATCAACTACTTCGGACGAAACTACTTTATCGACAACAACTGACAAAGATTTGCAATGGAATGTAACTTCCAAGCTGAATTTGGATATTTCACCTAGTAAGCCAATGACATTGGAAGACCATCAAACAATTACGTTATTAACTAATCCAGAAGTACAATTAACTGGAACGATCTACACAAATAAAGCATTAACAGCAGTTGGTGGAGAAAATGTAGATGTTCATTGGTATGATATTACAACATTGAGTTACAATCCTCTGGAATTTTACAGTTATGGCAAAGCCACTGATATTGAAGATGGGTTGACATGGTCAGACACACAAGCAAACATTACACTTACTAAACAGGAAGGACAAGGTGCTGTTGAGTTTGAGTCCAAAAATAAATACACATTGCTTCCTGGAAATTATATTTTGCCTGTTATTATTAAAACTGAAGCCGCAAAAAATATAAAAATTGGATTAAAAGCAAATGATGGAACAACATATTATTTGAGATCTGATTCAAAATCTGCAAGCGCTGATGATTCTTCGTTTACAAACGCTGGGTCGTATTATTGTAGAGTAGCAGTTGATAATGAGAAGCTGGAATATAAGCTTGTTATAACAGCAGATAATACAACAACCATCGTGTTTAATCCTCTGCACGAATATAATACAAAAGAAACCATTTTTGAGGATTCTACTTATCTTGATAAAATTTATAATAAAACTCAACAACTTGATACAAATCATTTCTTCAACTATACATACTCAGTTCCTGAAGAGCAGCTGATTGAAAATCCTCTAGAAGCAACTTCATTCTTCAAGTCTGCTCATATCTATAATAAAAATACAATCGCTCAGTGGAGATCACAGAGCGAAGAATCAAAATTTACAATCTTGAACAAGATTAGGTGATTATATGTTTCGTTTACAAAATAATGTACCTGAAATATATGTTCAAGCATCAAGAGATTTTCAGTTATTCTGCAGATTATACGATGCAGTCCAAGGGGGAGTTAAATTTTCAATTGACTCCCTCCAGGACGCAACATCAACAAAAAACTGTAATGCATCATTGCTTGAACTGTTAAAAACAAAACTTGGATTATTTACAAATACAGAAGTGTCAGAGGAAAACATGAGACTTGTTCTCAGTGCATTTCCCTATATCATGAGGTGTAAAGGATCTCTTCGTGGCGTGCAATATATATTGAACTTGTTTTCTAGACTTACTGACGAACAAGATGCAATAGGTAGAATTGATGAAGAAAAACTCATAACAAGTCATGAGTTACATGTAACATTTCCAAAGGATCTAAAAAATGATACGTTACTAATTGAGTTATTAAAATTGATTCTTCCTGCCGGATACATGTTAACATACACAATTGCACAAACAGCCGATACAGATATTAAATTTGCAGTTGACTCAAGTCTTACAATCAATCCAATTGTTGAGGATTATAACTCAGTCTATTCAGCGAACGATCTCAACTTGGATAAACAGCTTCATAAAAATGAAGTTGGAACAACCGAAGTTTACAACTCCAAGGAGGATATATAAACGTGAAACTTGGATATTCTGGTGAATTAAAAATAATTCATAAAAACAATAAATTCATTGCACATAATAATGGAACAAGGCATTTGTTTCAGCTGCTAACGTCAATCTTGTCAGGAAATAATTTTTCAATGAAAAATTTACCTGCAAAGTTTGATCTTGTTAACAAGCCGTCAACACAAGTATTGACTGATGGAACAATAAACTCAAGCGATTCAGTTTTAACAAGCAGATTGATTGTTACAAAAAATATGACATTGGATGAAGAATTAAATCCACATCTTGAAATAACAAGTGTATTGTCCAGTGGAAATATTTCAAATACATCAACAGCAATAACAGGAAATCTAACGCTTGTCTTACTTCCAAATGATGGAAACACTGTTCTTGCTGCTGTTGATTATGATATTAATTCATATAATCAACTACTGCGTGGTGGTCAGGCACAGTTAATATGGACTTTAACAATTGAAAATAAATGAGGTAACAAATATGTACATTGCATCTAACAACATTGATGTTTTTCCTTTTCATGACAACAGAGGAGATCACAATAACAGATTGTTAACCGAGCAAAATTTAATCAAGCTTGCAAAACATCCGTTGGAAAATGAAAGTTTTGTGCTGTCTGATTCCTACAAAGGAGCAGATAATTTATTTGATTTTATGCTATGTGGATATCATTTTTCAATCAAATTTGACACCAAAGAGGTGTTGAATAATAAAACAACGGGTACAATAATTGCTGTTGCATATCTAAATAACCTAACAGGCACACTACATGGCGCTGACGACAATGGAAAATTTACTGCATTACAGCTTGTTTCTCAAGATCAGACTCCTGAGACACCTGTAAATGATTCCAATATTACTGACACAAATTTTACAAAAATGTCACTAGATATTTTAACTGTTTCTGAAAATAGTTATGTTATTCCTGAGAAGTCAAGACGAACTATCGATGGTGGTGTTATCGAGTAAAAGTGTAAATTTTTATTAAATTTTTTATAATTAAAAAATAAATTTTTGGGTTCTTGCCAATTATTTTTGGTTTGAACCCCATTTTCATGAATTCTACATGTATAACATAATATATAATATTATATATAATTATTATAATTATAACAATTGTTTACAATTGTTATTAATTAATAACATTGTTAATAATTATATTAATTATTTAATTATATAACATTGTTTACAATTTATATGTATTATGTTTCTGGGTCAAGAATATTAAGAAAGTGTTAAATTGCTGATGAAACCTCGTAAATTTGAAGTTATTGAATGTCCAAAATGTGGTAGACAATATCTACCTGCAGAAATTTTTGTTCCAAGATCGTTTTTTGGAAAACCTCGTGATGTTGTTCGTGATGTCTATGGTAAAATTCTTGAGTATGAAGATACATCTCTTGATACTACAGAGTATTATACCTGTGATAAATGCAACACTGTTTTTGAAGTTAGAACAAAAATTTCATTTAGCACCGACAAGAATAAATCAGAAAATTTTGATGAAGAGTATGTTTCTCCAATCAAAAATTTGTTTCTAAATGATTAAAATTGAAGAACGACAAACTGTTAAAGTTCCTGGATTAACTTCATTGTTTGTTTCTTTTCAATATAACAAAAACATTGTTGATTGTATCAAAAAACTTGAAACTTGTTTTTATAATTCTGAACAAAAAGAGTGGGAAGTTCCATTAACAGCTTTTTCAGAACTTGTTGATAGATGCTGTGAGTTTGATGAAATTGATGTAAAATTACAATCAGATATTAAAAAGGACATTGTTGAATATCCTTTGATGGATTACAAAACAAAACCATTTGAGTACCAGCGTCAAGGAATTGAGTTTGGGTTAAATCATAACAAATTTTTGTTGTTGGATGATCCTGGACTTGGAAAAACACTCCAGTTATTGTATCTAGCTCAGGAATTAAAAAAACGAGAAAATATTCAACATTGTTTAATTATTTGTGGTATCAATGCGCTAAAAATGAACTGGAAGTCTGAGATTGAAAAACATTCTGATCTGGACTGTGTAGTTCTTGGTCAGCGTGTTAATAAAAAAGGAAAATTGGTTGTTGATGGTATAAATGAACGATTAAATCAATTAAAAAATCCAATCAATGAATTTTTTGTTATAACAAATATTGAGACATTGAGGAATGATCAAATTCTAAAGGAATTAAAAAAATCAAAAGTCAACAAGTTTGATATGATTGTTCTTGATGAGATACATAAATGTAAATCTAACAGTTCTCAACAAGGGAAAAATTTGTTGAAGTTAAATACCGCTAAATATATGGTTGGTGCTACAGGAACATTGTTATTAAACAGTCCACTTGATTGTTATGTGCCATTGAGTTGGATTGGTGTTGAACATTCAACATTCAGTACATTCAAATATTACTATTGTTCCTTTGGTGGTAGTTTTAATAACGAACTTACAGGATATAAAAATACATCTGTATTAAAGCAACAGATTGAACAAAATTCCTTGAGAAGAACAAAAGATATTCTTGGATTACCTCCAAAGGTTATTATTCCCGAATTTCTTGAAATGTCTCCTGAACAAGAAGTTTTCTACAATAACATTAAAAATGGAGTTGTAGAAGCTGCAAACAAAGTAACACTTCGAGCCGCAAATATCTTGTCATTGTGTGGAAGACTTCGTCAAGCAACGGCTTGTCCATCAATTTTGACTACTGATTCAATTCCGAGTGCAAAACTTGATCGTGCAGAAGATTTAATTGATCAGATTGTTAGTAGCGGTAATAAAGTTGTTGTGTTTTCAACATTTAAGGAAACTGTTTACGAACTTGCTCGTCGTGTTAGTAGATATGGAGTTGTTATTGGAACAGGTGACCAGGACGAAACACAATTTGAACAATCAAAAATATTGTTTCAAAATGATCCTGATGTACATGTCTTTATTGGAACACATCAAAAGTCTGGGACGGGTATTACATTAACAGCTGCAAATTATTTAATTTTCATTGACACCCCTTGGACGGCAGGAGATGTTCATCAGTGTGAAGATAGAATACATCGAATTGGAACAACAAGCACAGCTTTTATTTATCATTTGATTACTAGAGACACAATTGATGAACGTGTGTACGAGCTCGTTCAAGATAAAGCAGCAATGTCAGATTATATTGTAGATGATAAGATTACACAAGCCGGATTAAACAGCTTGAGAAAATATATTGAGGAGCTACAATTTTGAAGTTGATTATTTGACTTACATCCATTATAATAACTGGTGTAAACAAAATCACGTAGCCCATTTTGAAGAGGTACATCCTTTCCACAGGGCGTACCTCTTTCAAGTTGATAAAATCCGATTTTTATTATATAATTATGGTATAAAGGAAAGGGGGTCGTGTATGTTTGCTGGACGACTATAAGGAATCGTTACGAAGCTGTGCTAGTTTGATTCCGGGTTGGGAAACAAAAGGAAAAAATGAGTTATGTAGAGAATACGTTCAACATAAAGACAACGAACGTTTACAGAATGCTTATTTTGCAGCGATTGTTTACCGATATTGGAATTTAATTGCAAAATATTATTACATGAGCAGCAATGTTGCAAGTGTGGAAGATTGTTACGAATGGTTAGTTGACAGCGTCTATGGATGCTTGAAAGCAACAAGTTGGGACAATCCAAATACTTCAATTTACAACGATCCAAATGGTCCGGATAAAGTCATAAACCGATGTATGAAGTGTGCACGTCTTACATATTATCAGTTTATAAATCGTAAAAAACGAAAAGACAATTTTGGTTTATTAAGCATTGAGGAGATGGCTGAATCATTTGGCGCAACCATTTCTGAACCAGAGGATACAACAACCCCTGATAAATTAACAGATTGGGCAATCGTTGATTTTATTCGTGATGCATTTGGTAAAAAAGATTACTTCACAGCAATTTTAATTGACTGCATCATTAATGAGGAAGTATTTGATGTAACAACATCATTTGAAACAGGAACTCAAAGTGAGTTCAATGTACGAAAGCTAGCACGATTTATTTCAGAAATCGACGATAACTACATAATTGAGTTTGCACACAGATACAAACTTGATGTAGAGGATGTGGAAAAAGGTGTTTCATATTTCAAGGATTTGAAAACCTCAACCTTACGAGCAAAAGCTGAAACAGTTTTAGAACGATTAAGACATGATTCATTTATAAAATTATTACGTGGAGGTTGAGTGATGTTAATTGAGTTACTGAGTATGTCCAATTATGCACATTTCAATGTTAAACTTGCAGAGATTTTAGGATTACATCCTGCAATTTATTTAGCATTGATCATGGACATAAATGAAAAGGCAATTCGTAAATCAAAAACAAACAAGAACTTTTTTACAATTGACCGTAAATATGTTACGAAGAGAACAACATTGTCAGAGCAGGAACAGCGAGACATTGAGACAAATCTAATCAAGGTCGGAATTTTGGAAAGATCAGCAACTGAAGCGAATACAATTCAGCTCAATCTTACAACACTTACAAGTATCTTGATGACCCCTGATGAGTCTTTGCTCAAGGATATCTCAAAAAAGGTCAAGGCTATCCCGAAGGTTTCCATACAGGATGCAAAAATGACTCGTATTGCAAATGAAATGAAATCAAACATCATTACTCCAAATCCGGAGCTTCGTACTGCATATTGTAACTGGATTGATGCAGTTCTTCAAAAAGATGGTTTCATGAACAAAACTGCTGTTATGGCAGCACAAGCAGCTGCAAGTAGATTTGCAAATAGAAATCTTCAGGTTGAGCTACAACTGCTTGAGATTGCAACAATCAACGCGTACAGAGATATGAACTGGGCAATCAATGCCTATAACAAGGATTACAAGGTTAATTATTCAATTCAAAATCCAGTTACCACAACAGCTACTCCGTCAGTTGTAACAAAACCCAGATTGAGTGATGAGGTGTTTTAATGGGAATTGTGTTGAGTGAGAATTGTTATCTTCAGGACAGCTGCTGGAAATATATGAATGATGAAACAGCACCCTGTAAGAGTGGAAATGTTTTTTGTCCAAAGTTTTTTCGTACAAATTATTTATTTGACGAATCGTTGATGTCAATTAAACAGAGAATTCATATTCCACTTCGTCCTGATGCAGATGGTACGGATCGAGAAGAGTTTGTTAAACTCAAAAAAATTGAGGATGGAATTGAATCATTTGTTGATAATGGTCAATGCTTGTACATCCATTCCGGAATTTGTGGAAATGGTAAAACAGCTTGGGCGTTGAGAATGTTACAGTCTTACATAAATAAAATCTGGTTCAAATCTGATCTTCGTTGTAGAGTGTTGTTTGTTAACGTTCCAAGATTTATATTGGCATTGAAGGAAAATATTTCTACTCCGAATGAGTATGTAAAACATATTCGAGAAAATATTGAGACAGCTGATCTAGTTGTTTTTGATGAAGTAGGAACGAAAGATTTGTCTGTGTTCGAACATGAAAACATTTTGAGTATCATTAACACACGAATTGATAACGACAAGTCAAATATCTATACATCAAATTTGTCTCCTATGGAACTTCGAGCAAGAGTTGGTGATAGACTTTATAGTAGAATCGTCAATATGTCAATTGATGTTGAGCTACATGGGGCAGACAAACGCTCCTTAACAATTTGAGGAGGAAGAGCATAAATGGTACAACTTCAAATGCTCAATCAGGTTTTACAATCTGGTGACAATTCAATTCTCAAAGTCAACAGTATTGATGATTCGTTTTTCTCAGATTTTCCGGATGAATTTCGGTTTATTCAAGATCACATTGCAAAATATGGTAATGTTCCTGACAAGCTAACATTTGCAGAAAAATTTCCAACATTTGATTGGATTGAGGTAAATGAGACTCCAAATTATTTGATTGATGAGCTGTACAGAGACAGAAACAAGAGAAATCTTGCAAGAGTGTTTAATGCAGTTCGAGATCAAATTAATGCAGGAAACATTGAAGCAGCTACAAATATTTACACAACAGCTGTTGAGGATATTGTTCAAGCTACTCATATTGATTCCGTCGACATTTTGAAAGATACAAGTCGATATGATGCATATGTAGATAGAACTCAGGATTTTTCAAAATTCTATGTAAAAACTGGATTCGATGAACTCGACAAGCTACTTGGTGGCTGGGACAGACTTGAAGAACTTGCAACAATTATTGCACGACCTGGTGTGGGTAAATCATGGGTTTTGTTAAAATGTGCTATTGCAGCCGTTGAACAAAATCTTCGAGTTGGCTTGTACTCTGGTGAGATGAGCGAAATGAAGGTCGGTTATCGTTTTGATACACTTGTTGGTCATGTTTCCAATAGTGGTATCATGAGAGGCAACGCAGATTTAATGAATCAATATAAAAAATATATGGAGTCATTATCTCAAAGATTTCCAAATAGCTGCTTGAAAATCATTACACCGAAAATGATTGGTCATTCTGCAACTGTTACAGATCTCGATGGTTTCATTTCAAAGGAACAACTTGATATATTGTTTGTTGACCAGCATTCATTGATGGAAGATCAACGTAATGCAAAGGATCCAGTAACTAGAGCAGCTAACATTTCAAAGGATTTGAAAAATCTTCAAGTTTTGAAACGAATTCCGATTATTGCAGTTTCACAGATGAATCGTAATGAGCTTGATGACGATAGCATCATTGATGTTTCACATATTGCGCAGACGGACCGAATTGGTCAGGATAGTACAGTAGTTCTTGCATTGAGACAAAAGGATCATGTTCTTACAATTGACATTGCAAAATCACGTGATTCAGGCTCTGGTAGTAAATTGAAATATGCAATTGATTTTGACAAGGGTGTTTTTCAATTTATCCCAAATGAGGATGATGCACTCAAAGGTGGAGAGGGTTGCAATGATCTTCAGAAGGAGTATGAACCAGAGTATCAATACGATGGAGGATCTCCATTTTAATGTACATTAAAATTGGTAATAAGGAAATTCACGAACCAATCCTCAATATGTTGAGACAAGCTCAAAGAGAATTGAGAAATGGAAAACTCAAAGAAATTAAATCAGGAAATTCTGAAAACTGTGTTATTACTTGCCCCTGTCACAAGGATGGCAGAGAGAATAAGCCAAGTTGCATGGTTTTACTTGATACTGACTGTGATCTTGAGGCAGGATTTGCACATTGTTTTACTTGTGGTTATAATGCTCCATTTTCTCAAGTAATTGGTGATTTATTTGATCAAGATAAGTCATTTGGTGAAGAGTGGTTATTAGAGCGTTTTGGAAATGTGTTTATTGAAAAACAAGAGCAGCTTCCAGAAATCAGCTTAAAGCCGCTTGTAAAAACTCCTGAGGTTCTTGATGAATCAATTTTGCTACAATATGATTATTATCATCCATATATGTGGAAACGTCACTTGTCAAAGGAAGTTGTTGATGAATTTCGGGTCGGTTATGATCACACGAAAAACGCAATAACATTTCCTGTGTATGATGAAAAACATCGGTTAGTAATGATAACCGCAAGATGTGTTGATAATAAACGATTTTATATTCCATCTGGTGTTGAAAAGCCTGTATATTTGTTGTATAATTTAATTGAGAATGGTATAACAACAGCTTTTGTTGCAGAATCACAAATTAATGCACTAACATTGAGAACGTTTGGATATCCTGGAATCGCTCTTTTCGGAACTGGTTCAGAACATCAGTATGAAGTGTTAAAAAAATCAGGAATTAGAAACTATGTTTTGTGTTTTGATGGAGATGAAGCGGGAGAGCATGGTGGTCAACGATTCCGAAAGCATATGTCAAGGGATGTATTTATAACAGAGATAAAACTTCCTGCAGGTAAGGATGTAAATGATTTAACGAAAGAAGAATTTGATTATTTACTACAAACAAGTTGATAATCCGGATGATTTATTTTATAATTTATTTTGAAAACAATTTATTTTTTAAGGAAGGTATTAAACAATGGGAAAAATTAGTTTTAATGATCTTGATGCAGCAGTAGCAGCCACAAGTTCTGGCGAGGGTTCCAATTCCGACATTGGATTTTTTACACTCAAGAACGATGGTGATGAAGCAGTTGTAAGATTTATGTGTGACTCTGTTGATGATTTTGATATCCAGATGGTACATAATATCACTCTTGGTAACAAGTATCGGAAGGTAGCTTGTCTCAGAGATCCTCGTGAACCGATTGACAACTGCCCGATGTGTGCAGCTGGAACTCCGCTGACTACAAGATTTTTCATCAAGCTCATTTCGTATAACAAAGTTGCAGATCCTCAGACTGGAAATGTTATGATTGTTCCGAAGGCAATGGTTTGGGAAAGAGCAACAAGTTATGCAAAAACTCTCAAGAGTTATCTTGACAACTATGGTCCGCTGTCTGATGTTATTTGTAAGATTATTCGTCATGGTGCAGCTGGTGACATGAAGACCACGTATGAGATTGTTCCGAATCTTTCGAAGCAGATTTATCGTGATGATATTTATGTTAAGGATCCGTCGTTGTTCGGAACATTTGAAACTCTAGGTTCCATTGTCATGAAGAAGGATTATAACGAAATGACTACGTTCCTTACAACCGGCAATTTCCCTGAAAAGCCGAAAGAGAATGCAACAAATAATACACAGGCACCTGCACAGCCTGCAGCACAGGCTGCACCAAATTACACAGCAGCTCCGGCATATATGCCTACTACATCGACTCCAATGTCTGCAGCGCCCGCTTACGTTGCTCCTCAGCCTCAGGTTGATCCGATGACTCATACAGCTCCTGCAGCAACTCCGACTTTTGATCCTACTCGTGTAACTCCGAGAGCAGGATTTGGTGGTTCTGAACAGTCCGCTCAGCAGGGTTTTGAGAGACCTCGTAGATATTAAGGAGATATAATATGGCAGGATCATTATGGGGGGACACATTTGCTGTCCCCTCCAAATCCGAGTCCAAAAAGCTCATTGAAAAGGTAACAAAACCAAAAAAGGTAACTGTTAAAACAGAAAAAACTGTATCTACTCCAAGGGCGTCAAAAAATGTATTAACTCCGGAAATTATTAAATCAATTGAACAAGAAGTTAATCGTGTTTTGGGTAAATATAAGGAACAAACAGTTATTTTGAGATCAAAGGAAGAGCTACATGAGTACATTGATGCAGCTTTAATTAACTCAGCAATTGCACTTGATACAGAAACAAATAACAGTTTGCAACCAATTACATGTAAAATAATGGGTTTGTGCTTGTACACTCCAGGGAAGAAAAACGCATATATTCCTGTAAATCATGTAAATCTTATTACAGGTGAGCTACTTCCTGATCAGGTAACTGAGGAAGAAATTCATGATGAGCTTGAAAGACTTGTTGATACAAAGATTATCATGCACAATGGCAAGTTCGACTACCAAGTTGTAAAGTGTACATGCAAGAATGAGTTGAAGGTTTACTGGGACACAATGATTGGAGCTCGTATTCTGGATGAAAATGAACGAGCAAGTTTGAAACAACAGTACATAATGAAGATTGATCCTTCTATTGAAAAATATTCAATTGAGCAGCTGTTTGAAGGATTTCCTTATGCACAGTTTCCTCCAGAGTTATTTGCACTGTACGCAGCAACGGATGCTTACATGACTTACAAGCTGTACGAGTGGCAAAAAGCACAGTTTGAACTTCCTGGAAACGAACGCTTGTTTAATTTGTTTATGAACATTGAGATGCCAATGATTCCAGTTCTTGCAGCAATGGAGTTAAAGGGTGTTTCAATTGATACAAATTATGCAAAGAGACTCAGTTTGAAATATCATAAAAAACTTGATGTTGTTGATAAAAAGATTGAAGCAGCATTACATGATTATGATCAAGTTATCGCAGAGTGGAGAAAAACACCGGAAGCGAACTATCGAGACAAAAAAGTAAATAAAAAGGGTGAAGAGACATTATCAAGATCCAAAAGTGAGCAGTTGTCAGATCCTGTTAGTGTAACTAGTCCGACTCAGTTAGCAATTCTGTTTTATGATGTTTTGAAATGTCCAGTTCTGGATAAAAAATCTCCAAGAGGCACCGGTGAAGAGCTCCTTGAAAAAATGGAGTATCCAATTTGTAAGTTAATCTTGGAAAAACGGGGACTTGAGAAGTTAATTGGTACATATATTGATAAACTCCCTGAGTGTGTTCTTCCTCAAACTGGTCGTATTCATGCACATTTTAATCAAATTGGTGCAGACACAGGAAGACAAAGTTCTTCAGATCCAAACCTCCAGAATATCCCGTCCAAGAATAAGGATATAAGAATGTTATTCAGCGCAGGATATAATGAAAAAACAGAAGCTGTTGTGAATAATTCAGTCACGCTTGAGAAAGATGAACAATTGTTTACATCAGAGGGGTGGAAGTCTTCTCAGTATCTTGCAGTTGGAGACATCATAGTAAATGATCAAGAAAAAGCCATAATTGACAAAATTGATAAGGAAGATAAATTATATCATATTTATCTGAAGGAGGCAGAAGCATGCTGAGTTCAGTTAAGGTTAGAGATAGAATGGTTCTTGTAGGTAGTGACTTTAGCCAGCAGGAACCAAGATTGCTTGCAGCATTTTCAAACGACAAGAGCATGATTGATGCTTATAAAGCAGGTAAGGATTTATACGCAACAATTGCAGCTGGAGTTTACAAAAATGACTACTGGGATAACATGGAACATCATCAGGACGGATCTCCTAACCCTGAGGGTAAAAAACGTAGAAGCAACTGCAAATCATTATTATTGGGCATAATGTATGGACGAGGAATTGCATCAATTGCTGAGCAAACTGGCTGTACATTACAGGAAGCACAAAAAATTATTGACGATTTTTATAAAGGATTTCCTGCAGTTAAAAAATGGACGGAAGAAACTCAGATCAATGTTAAGAAAACAGGATATGTTGAGGATCTATGGGGTCGTAGAAGAAGACTTCCCGATATCTTGAGACCTCCTGTTGAAGTAAAATATATTGATAAATCAAGAGCTGTTGTTTCAACTGATTTTAATCCGTTGATTGGAGCTACAGGAAAATATACTTCAAATGTAAAGTCTGAACTGGATATTTATAAGGAACGAGCTCTTGCAGCACGTGGTCGTCAACAAATGGAAAAACTCAAAGCTGAAGCATTATCTAAAGGAATTGAAATTCATGAAAACGGCGGATTTATTGCACAGGCTGAGAGACAAGCAGTAAATGCTCGAATTCAAGGTAGCGCGGCAACATGTACTAAAATTGCAATGATTCGTGTACATAATGATCAAAAATTGAAGGATCTTGGTTTTTCAACATTGATTAGCGTGCATGATGAGTTAATTGGTGAGTGTCCGAAAGAAAATGCACAGGAAGTTGCAGATAGATTGTGTTATTTGATGAAAACTTGCATTGAAAATGACGTTACAGTTCCGTTTAAGTGTGACCCCACCATAACATATCAGTGGTACAGCGATGAAGTCGCAGCAAAACTTCAGGAGCTTCGTGATAAGGAACTTGCTAATGGAAAATCAATTGATCAAATTAAAAAGGAAATGTTAGAAGATCATGAAGAGCTACTTCCTGATGAGCTTGATGATTTACTTGCAATGGAATTGTAATTGATCAAGTTGATATAATTTATGTTGTATATTATAATATAGGTATAAAATATGTGCGCGCATATTTTTACATATAAAACCTCAAAAGACATTTTTAGCACGACAAAATTAAAAACAGAGGGATGTTCAGTTGTCTACTCCCGCCCTCTCAAAAATAAATTAAAACGGAGACTAAAATTATGGAAAACACAAAAACAAAAAATCCATTTATCAAGATTGGTGGATGGTTCAAGGAAACTGGAAAATGGCTCTTTGATTTTAAGGATTGGAAGAAACTTCTCAGAAGCGTTCCTGCTGTTTCGATTGCGTTGTTTGTTGCAGCAACGATTGGAATGAACTTGATGGCAAATAAAATTATTTTCAGCTCGAAGTTTTGCGCAGCTGATGGTGGTTTGCTGTTGTCCTGGATTCCTTTCTTGTGCATGGATATTGTGACAAGACGTTATGGACCTAAAGCAGCAATCAAGCTCAATATTTTTGCATTGTTTACAAATCTGCTGTTCGTTGGATTGTTCTCAGCTGTTTCAGCACTACATATTGGTATTGGTGCTGCAGATGTTGTAAATCCGGGATATATGACTTGGGCTTCGTACTGGGAACAGTTTACAAGTTTCGATTCCGTATTTTCTTGCACATGGTTCGTTTTGCTTGGTAGTTCCGTAGCATTTCTTGCATCCGGAATTATTAACAACATTGTTAACTGGTCAATTGGATTGATGTTTAAGAAAAATCCTGATGGCAAAGTTGCATTTTTCACAAGATCATACGTATCTACTTTCGTAGGTCAGTTCCTTGATAACTTCCTGTTTGCTTCCATTGTGTTCATGTTCTTCGCTCCTATTTATTGGGGCTATTCGTTAACATTGATTCAGTGTTTGGGTAGCGCTTGTGTTGGTGCTGTTCTTGAGCTGATCATGGAACTCATCTTCTCTCCTATTGGATACAAGATTTACAAGAAATGGGAAGAAGAGGATGTTGGTAAAGAATATCTTGAGCACAGAAAGCAGTATGAGAAGTGATATTGTTTTTCTTGGTGATTCATTAACATCTGGTGAAAATAATAACAACAAAAGTTTTGTTGAGTATCTAAACGTTGGCGCACTCAATTTTGGAATTAGCGGCACATGTATTGGAGATTATTCGTTGTATCCTGTTGGTAAATCAAATTTAATTGATATACTTCAGCAGAATGCAGAGCCGATCCAACGTGCAAGGTGTATTTTTCTTGAATATGGTTGTAATGATGTTAGTTCAATTGTTGTAAAAAATACAACATTACAAAAAGTAAAAATTGAGCTGATTAAATGTTTAGATTATATTCATCAATTAAATCCAACAGTTGAAATTTATTTTATTACATTGGGCAAATGCAATATAAAAACATTTGCCCAAGCTCAAACAAATTATTTGAAAAATGATTATTTACATTTTTCAAACATTTCCTATCATAAGTGGATTCGCACATACAAGAAATTTAACAAATTCATCAATCAAATTTGTTCAAATGTTGTTTGTTTAACGGATACAGAGTTGTGCGAGGATGAGCTTGATACAGATAAACTTCATCCAAACGCTGTTGGTTATAAAAGAATTTCGTGTAACTTGATGTTGCACATTAACATATAGGCTTGTCTGTGAGGTTTTATAAAGTGATTGACTCAATTATTAATGGATTAAAATTATGTATTCAATCTCCAACCGCGCTAGTAGGTTTAGGAGCAAGTATTATTGTTTTGATTTCAATGTGTTTCAACACAAGTACAAAACGTGGTGAGCTGCTCATGAGAATCCTTAATGGGATTGGCAGTATTGTTTGTGTCATTTATGCAATCATGCTGGGACCTGATGGAGTTGGAACATTTATTTTGAATGCAATCTTGGTTTTTGTAAATTTTTATTACATGATCAAGCTGCTGAGAAAATCCAATAATAAATGATCAGTTTCATAACGAGGCTAGCAAATTAAAATTGTTAGTCTCGTTATTTTTGTTTTCAAGTTGATAAAATCGTCAAAGTGACATATAATATAAATGAACAAATAAAATAACTTGATAAGGAGATTTACATAGATGGGATGTAGTGTATACTTTTATTCCGGAGCGTATGATCAGGATCTCAAACGAGAGCTGAACGCTGATCAGTTGTTTTCAATTTATCATGAAAAACGATTGGTAATTGATACAATCATGTACAAGCGTGAGCATCCGGAATGTACTGCAAAAATCATGTTGGATTCTGGTGCGTTTACTTTGTATCAGAAGTATAAGAAAAATAACGAAGTTTTACCTGATGATGTTCTTCAGCAATATGTTGATGACTATATTGATTTTTTGAATGAATGGGGAGATGACCTATTCTGCTTTGTTGCAGTTGACTCCGTTCCTGATCCGACAAATGTTGATCAGAGTTTTGCTCAGAAGACATGGGATAATTACCTCTATATGTACAGCAAGCTGAAGGAATCAGTCAGAGATAAACTCATTCCTGTTTTCCACTATGGTGAAGATTTCAAGTGGCTTCGTAATATGCTTGAGTATCGTCATGAAGATGGTTCTCCTGTTGATTATATCGGACTTGCAATTTCTTTGGAAGGTACTCGTAAGGTAAGAATCACATGGGGTCAGGAGTGTATGAAAATTATTGAGCGCAGTAGCAACCCGAATGTAAAGACTCATGCATTTGGTGTCGGAGTTAAATCCGTGCTCGATAACATTAACGTAACTTCTACGGATGCTACGTCATGGGTAAAACGTGCAGCATATGGAATGATTAGTATTGACGATAAAACAATCTACGTAAGTGATATTCAGAAGAAGAAGCTTTGTGGAAATCATTATGGAGAACGGTCCATGGCATTCCAGGAGGAGGTAGAAAAAATTATCAAGGATCGTGGATTCCGATTTGATCCTGAAATTGTTCCGTTTACCCTGGAGGGCAACACTGCAAGATTTACTATCGAGTCTGGAGATGTTGTTGCTGTTCGTGATGGCGATAAATTGAATGTTAAAACAGCTGAAAAAACTCAAGATTATGATGCCGTTGACTACAATGGAACAATTATTGGGGAATGGAAAAACGAGGATCGTAGTGTAGTGACATTCCAGGAAGATGGAACAGTTATTTATGACAATGGTAGATGTCTTGCAACTGACCCCTATGCAAGAGCAAGATTTAATATTCTTGATACTCAGAACTGGATGAAACCAATTGAGAAGAAGGTTGTAACTGGGTATGCGATCAAGAAGAGTCTTTTCTGAAGAAGAGCTACAAATGTTGGTTGAGTTCTATAAAACAAATTCAACCAACATTACTTGTGAACATTTTAATATTACTCCGGATTATTTGTTTATATTGTTAAAACAGCTTGAAGTTGAAAAACACACAGCATCTGAAAATCGAGAGTTAACTTCTCTTGCAAGATTTGGTGTTAAAAATGCTGCAATGTCCTCAGAAAAACAGCTGAAGGCAAAACAAACTACAGAACAGCGACATGGTTCTTCAAATTTCAGAAATCAACAAAAGGCAACTGAAACTCGAATAAAAAATTGTGGCTCTGTAGAAGCTTCGTATAAACAAGCGATTGAGAAACAAAAACAAACAAATCAAGAAAAATATGGAAGCGATTTTTATTTCACATCTGAAAATTTTCAAAAACAAGCGGAAGAAACAAATCAACAAAAATATGGAGTTTCAAATTTTCGACAATCAGAACAGTATGAAAAACAATATCGTGAAACATGTTTGAAAAAATATGGAGTTGATCATTATTCAAAAACAGAAGATTATCGAAATAAAGTAAAACAAACTTGTAAATCTAGATATGATGCGGATTCATGGTTTGGATCTGACCAAGGTAAAAAATCTGTTATATTTTCAATTCAAAGACTTTATGGAGTTGATAATCCAATGAGCAATGAGATTGTTCAACAGAATCTCAAGAGTTCAATACAGAAAAAATATGGTGTTGACAATCCAATGCAGAATGCTGCAGTAAGATCAAAACAAGCAAAATCCAGTAGAGTTTCAAGCCTTGAGCAAGCTGTTTCTGAGCTGCTTGTAAAACTTCAACAATCATTTCAACATCATTTTGTGATAAAAAATGATCAATTTATTCACGAGTTTGACTTTGCTATTTTTGATCATGATCAATTGAAAACACTAATTGACTGTGACGGTTTATATTATCATTCCTATCTCGATGATATCAATGGTAAATCGGTAAATCCTGTTGCAGACGAGTATCGAATGTTGTTAGTTCCACAAAATGTTGATTTTTTGATTGTTTCTGAAAATGATTATATGAGTAAATTAACTTCATATTTTGATTCCACAAATTATGAGCAAGAAATTTTTAACTGGTGCAGATCCTTCGGATTTCCATTTCCAACAATTAAAAATGTGGAATCAAGTTACAATGCGTTGGTTAAAGCGGATTGTTCAAAATTTACAACAGCTTCTCGTTTAGGGGAACGAGTTATAAATCAGTTTCATAAATCAATATGGTTCGCGCATAAACATAATCTACTGAGCCCTCATGATGCATGGAATAACGATAAACTATTGAAACAATGTATCAAAAACAGACTGATTTATATTGGAAATGATCTAGATCCATCAAAAATTTTATATGGGTTCAATGCAAGTAGAATTGCTCCAAAAGTATCTGTATTTAATCCTTATCTTGCAAAATATCTGATAAATAAATATTTTGATTCATTCGATACAATTTTTGATCCTTGTAGTGGATACAGCAGCAGATTGTTAGGAACTGCATCTTTAGGGAAACGATACATTGGTCAGGATATAAATAATATAACTGTTAATGAATCCAACGAGTTGATTGATTATTTTCATTTTGATGCTCAAGTTACATGTTGTGACTCATTAATAACAACTGGCACATATGATTGTTTATTTACATGCACTCCTTACAATGATAAGGAACTTTGGGGCACCGACAAATATAATTATTCCTGTGATGACTGGATCACTAAAATAATAAAAAATTACAATTGCAAACAATATATGTTTGTAGTAGATCAAACAACGAAATATAAAAATTATGTTGTTGAAACAATCATAAATAAATCTCATTTGAATACAAATACTGAATATGTAGTTGTTATATCAAGTTGATAAAACTGATTAAATCAATTATAATTATGTTATAAAAACATTTGGAGGATTGATAAATAATGAATGTTTTAATTACAGGAACCAGCAATGGTGTTGGTAAAGCAGCTGCTCGTAAGTTTCTTGCAGAGGGGCACAATGTTTTTGGAATGGATATCAAGGAAGCAACAATTACACATGATCATTATTTTCATTATCAGTGTGATGTAGCGGATCTTGATAAACTTCCTGAAATTACAAATATCAATATTATTGTTAACAATGCGGGAATTGTAACTCCGAAGGCTGAAGCTATCCGTGTTAACCAGATTGGCTACATTAACATCATTAAAAAATATGGTCGTGATCCTCAGCTCAAGAGTATGCTAATCATTGGATCTACTGCAAGTCAGAAGGGTTATGATAATCTGGAGTATTGTTCGTCTCAAGGAGCTCGCGATGCAATGGTGAAATGGTGTGCAAATAATTTCAGCAGAGATCATCGTCACGTTATTGTAAATGGTCTTCAGCTTGATGGTATTGTTGCAGCTGATCCTGCTCATGGAATTGAAGGAACTTCTCTTGAACCCGAACTCTATGCTGCAGATGGGTTGATGGATCAGATTGCAAATCTTAGTATTTTGAAGAGACTTTCAACTGTTGAAGAGATTGCTGAGTGGATTTATTTCATGACTGCAATTAACACTGTTGTCACTGGTCAGATTATTGCTTGTGATGGGGAACTTACAGGCGCTTACGAATTCATCCCCTATCCTGGATGGGATGATTGAGGTGACGTAAATGGCAAAAATCATGGCATTGATTCCTTGTTTAATGTTACCTAACAATCGCGACATTAATAAGAAGTCCATTGTCTCAAATTATGAACTTCTTGGACTTGATCAATTTGTTATCTATGATCAATGTTTTGATGATTCAGATTTTGATTCCAGATTTACATATATTGGTCATGCCAAGGAACGAATGGGTTGGGTACTTCCTCGTAATGAGTTGTTAAAATATTTTTATAATTCTAATCACGATTATGCCTTTTGGATTGATGCTAACTCATCTGTTTCTAAACCAACGTTGAATGACTTGAGAACAATTATCAATGCGGTTAAAAATGATAAATTGAACGAGCTGGATGGCATTTTTGCTACATTGGGTATGTGGATTTCTCAGGACAGAATTCATTGCAAATCCGCTGAGGACTACATGCAAAATGTTCATTTGATTCCTGCAAAGTGTGACAGAAGCTACAACTGGATGCATGGATTGATTCATAAAAACTTCAAAAAATATTATAATCAAGAGTTCTACATTGATGAACGTTGTGATACCAAAAAGGGAACTCCTGACGATGTTTATTTTGCACGACTCCTTCGTAATTTTACAAATACCTATGTTGCTCCTACTGTTGTTGTTAATAAGCCATCCTCAAAGATGTCTTGTACTTGGGCAAACGAAAAAGGAACATATGAGTATCCTCCTGTACTTTTTGATGAAGTAGATAAATATATTTTTGAATGTGCTCATAAATATAATTACAGAAGAGTCAATATGTTAGCAGCTCGTAAAGAAGTAATCCTTCCTCGTATTGAGGACGAATATAAATTTGCAATTAAACCATATGAATCAAGAAGTAAAAAACCAAAAATTGAAAATGAGAGACGAAAAATCTCATTATTTTAAGGAGGACACATGAACATTTTGCTCATCTCAGGTGGTTCAGGAAATGATGCTCTTGTTAAAGGAATCAAGAAGCTTTATCCAGAATCCAATGTACAAGTTCTTGTTAATGCTTACGATGCAGGAAAATCCACAGGTGTTTGTCGTAAAGTCACAAGCACACTGGGTGTTTCCGATATTCGTAAAAATCATTCCAGAATGTACAAGGCAATGACTCCGGAGCCCAATAAATGTTTTCTTGAGTTTTATGACTCAAGATATGATTTTACCAAGGGGCATGAAGCTGAGGAAGTTATTGAAAAGCTGAAACTCTGGGGGCTTGAGGATCTTACAATTTTTGCAACAAGATTTTTCAGCCGACCTGAATCACTTACATATGATTATAAGGACTTCTGCGTATCAAACATCATTTATTCTGAAATGTACGCTGAAGTTGGATATGAAAAAACAAATGAATATTTTACATCGTTGCTTGGATTGGATGACTTTGTAATCCTTAATTCATTTGATAACGTTTACATTCAGGCGGTTACCGAAGATGGAACTGTTATTGAGGATGAAGGAGACATTGTTGAATATAAAAATCCTGATAATAAAATTGTTAGTCTTAAATATGAAAGAGAAGCTGATTCCATTGGATTGAATCCAAAAGCAATTGATGCTGTTAATAAAGCAGATCTTCTTGTTATTTCAACAGGGACATTTTGGAGTTCCATTTATCCGACTCTTGATTATCTTGATTTTTACAATTACATCAACACTGCAAAATGTAAAAAGATCTGGGCAATGAACAACATTGAGGACAAGGATTCCTATGGAGTTGGATCAAACGATTTCATCAAGATTGTCTCCGAAAGAGGTTTGGATCTGAGTGACTTTACAATTCTGGAAAACAACGATGCTGTTGAGTCCCTCAAGGAAGAAAACGAGAATGTTAACATTGTTAGATTCAGCATGGAAAATAACGATGGTAAGCATAATGGAGAAAAATATGCTGCAGCAATTTTGAAAATTTTTTATGGGCTTGAGGATGTTAAAAAGTTCAAACAGATTTTGTTTGACTTTGATGATACCATCTGGGCTCGGGATAATAAGCTGGAGTACGTATCAATTGAAAACACGAGGCTTGTAAACGACCTTAAAAATGCAGTAATTGTTTCCGGTAATTCTTTCGAGAGCATCCGTAAAAAGTTGTCTCAGGTTTATGGATCCGAACTTGATGGCTTTGATCTTGATGTTTGGGCTGACGCAAATGCTTGTTTGTTCCGTAAAGGAAACAGGGTAGATGTTATCAAAGAATTGATGATTACAAGCGATCCGAACCCACTGATTCAGCATCTTTCTTCTACATACGGAATTAAATGTACTCCTAATGATGAACATATTGTTACATGCTTGAAAATCAAACCGCTGAGCCCGCTTGATCAGTGCCTGGTATCAAATTACCTGAATGATTATCTCCTTGCAGCGGCTGGTTTGAAGGGGTGTATGGCGTCACCCACAGGAAAAACAACAGTTGACATTGTTTCTGTAAATAATAACAAAGCATACGTTTTGCTCAGAATTACAGATGATTTTCAATCCGTTCTTTATGTTGGAGATGAAATTGATTCTGGAAATGATCAGAAAATTTCACAGCTCTGTGGTCATGCAGTACATACACACGATGTAAAGGAAGCATCTGTTGTATTAAAACTGCTAAAGGATTAAATTTATGATTTATGGCTTAATTATTGCAGCAGGAAAACAATCACGTTTTAACTCAGAGGTTCCAAAAGCCCTTGTTCCGTACAAGGGCAAACCTCTGCTTGAGACAAATATTGAACGACTTCGTAAATATTGTAATGTTGTTTATGTGGTTTGTTCTCATGAAAACGAGAATTGGTTTTCAAAATATGACAAAATTGTAATTAAATCAGGGTTGGGTTGTGGTGATGCTGTTTATAATGCTCTTGCCTCTCTACCTCCGGTTTCGGTTACAAGTGATGATTCCGTTTTCATTCAATGGGGTGATTGTGCAGTTGATCCTCAAGTTTATGAGGAATGTTTAAGATTTGCAAAAACAGATGATTCTCAAGCAACATTGATTCCTTGCAGACTTGAAAAAAATCCATATGTAGCGGTTGAGCAAATTTTATCCAATTTAGTAAATGTAAAATTTTCAAAATATGATAAAATGCCTGAACAAGGATATCATGACTTGAGTGTTTTTTACGCAAAATCAATGTTTTCCTTGTTAAGCAGCTTAAAGGAATTTCGATACATGTTTTTCAATCACGAAGCATATAATTTTCCAAAACATAATAATGAATTTCAGTTTTTGGATGTGTTCAATGAGTGTTTAACAACTGCAAAAATTATTGACTTAACTGATAAAAAACTTGATTGTTTTTCGTTTAATACAGTTGAGGAATATAATAAACAAGTTGATAAAATGTAAGAAATATATTATAATAATGGTGTAAAAACAATTTGAAAGGATAAATAACAAATGAACAACTCTTTGATTATTCGCATTGAGGAGATTCAGCAGGCTTGTGGTAAAATCCTTGCAGCTGTTGACTCCAACTCGCTGTCTGTTCTCACGGAAACTCTTCAGATCAAGACTGAAAACAAGAAGATGTACATCAGCGTAACCAACAGAGAATATCTTGCAAAAGTTAAGATTGATATTCCTGAGGATGTTGAGTTTCTTGCAACAGTTAACGCAAATCTGTTCCTGAAGCTGGTTTCTCAGATTACCACAGATACAATTGAACTCAGTGTGGTTGATTCCACTCTTATTCTTAAGGGTAATGGAGTGTACAAGCTTCCTCTCATTTTTGATGGTGAAAAGCTTCTTGAACTTCCTGAGATTGAGATTGATAACCCCACTGTTGAGTTTGATGTCGACAGCAGTGCGCTTCTCAGTTTGATTCAGTACAACAGCAAGGAGCTCACGAAGGGTCAGCCCTCTCACCCAATGCAGAAGATGTACTATGTTGACGAAAAAGGTGCAATTACATTCATCTTTGGGGCTTGCGTAAACAGCTTTACTCTTGAAAAACCTGTTAAGATGTTGCTGAATGATCGTCTTGTGAAGCTGTTCAAACTGTTCAAGGGCGAAAAGGTTCATTTCACAATGGGTATGGATGCTCTGACTGATGATATTATTCAGACCAAGGTTAGATTTGAGACTCCTGAAGTTACCATCACAAGTATCCTTTCCTGTGATGATACAATGTTGAAGACCTTCCCTGTCGATAGCATTCGAGGAAGAGCAAATGCAACATATCCTCATAGCGTTAAGGTAAACAAGGATCAGTTCCTGCAGACAATTAATAGACTGCTATTGTTTAGCTCTGCGAACAGCGCAAAGGACATTATTAAGCCCATCAGTGAGTTCAAGTTTGAAAAAGATCACGTTGTTGTATTTGATACTCGTGGTGAAAACAAGGAAGAAGTTTGGTATTCCAACAGCACTATTGAGGATTCCTATGATACATATATTGACCTCAATGATCTGAAGGTAACTCTTGAAACTTGTGTTGATCCGTATGTTACTTTGGAGTTTGGCGATACTCAGGCAGTCGTTGTTACTCATGGTAATATTAAAAATGTAATCCCGGAATGTGAGCACTAATCAATGCCAGTGTCACAGGGGAAGCAGTTTGAGAAAATTCTTAAAACTGACTTCTCCTCCCTTCCGGGGTCATTTATTTATCGTCTGCCTGATCAAATGACTGGGTATCGGATCACATCTCGTAACCCATCAGATTTCATTGGATTTGTAACTCCATATTGTTTTTTACTAGAAGCAAAAAGCATTACAGGTAACACATTTCCATTAACAAATTTAACACAATTTGAAATCTTGGACTCTTATGATAATATTCCTGGATTAAGACGTGGAGTAGTTATATGGTTTCGAGATCATAAACGTGTTATTTATGTTCCAATTTCTACAATTAAAACGATGAAGGAAGATAGCAAAAAATCCGTAAACATTCGTACAATTGAAACAGAGGGTTATAATTATGTCGAGCTTCCAACTGTTACAAAACGTGTGTTTCCAAAATCAGATTATTCAGTTTTGTTAAATCTTCCGGATAACTGGTAAAGGAGTAAATGATGAAAAATATTAACGCCGCACTTGACAAGGTCGATGCCACATACTCTGAACTCATTGAAATTGCAAATCAGATCTCTTCTGCAGTTCTTGGAGATCTTGACGAAATGATGTCTGCAGCTTACAATGATGTTGAGCGTTTAACCAATGATGCAATTCGTGATTTGATTTTGAAGTTGTCTCTTCGTTCGTATTCCTTCAGTGAAATTAAGGAAAAATCACAGTTCAAGGCAGTTATGGCTGAAACACTTCGTAAAGAAGCTTATGCAACGAACTATAACAGCGCAGAAGGAACTGCAGCTGTAAGAGATAATCTTGCGACTTTGAGCATCAGTGATGAAATTGTTGCAGATGAAATTTACACTCTTGTATCCTCTATGTTCAAAACGAAACTGGATGAACTTCATCGCGTAGTTGCCGCTCTTACAACTGTTCTTACAACTAGATTAACAGAAGCAAAACTCACAAGCGTGGGCATGACTAACGAGTAAGGAGGAATATCATGGCATCTGTAGCAGAAATCGCCAAAAAATTAAACCGTGAGTTCAAGGATGAAAAACTTGCAATCAAGGCGGACATAACTCCTACATATGAACGTATGCCCACAGGAGCATTCGGGTTTGATTATCCGTTGTATGGAGGCTTGCCTCTTGGTCGTATTTGTACATTTGCAGGATTGTTTCATAGCGGAAAAACGAGTGCCGCTTGTCTTGCAATGGCAGCTTATCAACACAGATATCCTGATAAGACTTGCATTTATGTTGACCTTGAACATTCACTTGATATTAAATTCCAGTCGCGTATGACCGGTCTTGATCCTCAGAAATTTATTTATTTTAATCCTACTACTCTTACTGGTGAACAAGTTTTGGATTCCATTCTAGAATTTCAGAAGAGCGATGACATCGGAATGATTGTACTAGACTCTATTCCTGCGTTGCTTCCTGCGGAGTCATTGGAAAAAGATATGACCAAAGACCCTGGTATGAGAGGAACAATTGCAAAGCCTCTTCATAGATTTTTGATTGCAATGAGTAATCTTGTAAATCAGCAAAATAATATTTTTATTATGGTAAACCAGGTCCGTGTTTCCGGAACAACATTTACTGGTGCTCCGATTTATACTGAGCCGGGTGGTCAGGGTCCGCAATATTATTCATCTGTTAAGGTTCGTTTTGGTACAAGAACATTTATCAAGGATGATCGTGTTGATTTGTCTGATGGCGAGGGAGCTCAGGGATTCAGACTTAAATTTGCAATTACCAAACAGAAATGTGGTCCTATTGCTCGTGGTGGTGGATTTATGTCCTTCAACTACGATAAGGGGCTGATGTGGCTTGAAGATTTACTTGAAATTGCTTACAAGTTTGATTTTATTCATCGTGTAAATAATATTACATATCAGCTTATCAATCTGGAAACGGGTGAAGTTTACAAGGATGAAAATGGGCGTGAGTTAACTGGTAAGCGTAAGGATCTTGAAGAATATATTAAAACAAATATTGCATTCCAAAAGGATTACATTGCAATGTTGAACAAGCATATTTCCGCATCTGAAGAATCTTATGGCAATGTTCTTGATGCTAGAGATCAGAGTGAAATTAAAGCAATGGAAGAATCTGTAGAAGCATCACTGCAAAAGGCAGTTGTTACTCAGCAGTAATTATGAGTTTAATCAACATTGCACAGAGAGACAAGGACGGAAAGAAGGAGCCAACACGTTTTTACTCAAAGAAACAAGAAAATGATCTTGCAAAACATTTTGAGGGAGAACGTGTAAAAAACAGTGGAGCAACAAAATTTGCTAAAGGAGATGTCACCCTTGATAAATGGCTGTTGGAAGCGAAAACGAAAATGACTCCTTCAAAATCAATGACTATTCAAAAGGAATGGCTTGAGAAGAATAATCAGGAAGCATTATTTATGGGAAAACCTTATAGCGCTCTTGCATTTAATTTTGGACCAGATGAAAAAAATTATTACATTATCAATGAAGAGTTATTTGATTTTCTTGTTCAGCACATTGATGATTTTGAGGAGAGTTGAGTATGGACAATATAAATTGGATGTCATATATGCAGGAGCTGGATAAAAATCCAGAGTATGAAAAATATCTAACTGATCATATTACTGCTGTTCAAAATGCGTATGGATGGTTAAAATTACATTTACCAGAATTGCTTGATGTTCACAATTATTCTCATGAGACTGCATATTATGGAGAGCTTGATGAAATCATTGCAAAACATGACCAATCCAAATATCGCAAAGTTCCTGATGCAGATAATTATTACGAGTTAACTCCTGAATATGATGCATATGCAAATTATTTTTACGGGAAACAAACTGCTGAGATAGAGGAAGCGTTTGATCGCGCTTGGCTTGCTCATATTCATGCAAATCCTCATCATTGGCAACATTGGGTTCTACATAATGATGAAGATGGAACAAAAATTCTGGATATACCTTATGTTTTTATTATTGAGATGATTTGTGACCACTGGAGTTTTTCTTGGAAAAACAATAACTTGTACAACATTTTTGATTGGTACGATAAAAATAAGAAAAATATCATGTTTAGTGAAAATACTCGTAAAACATATGAACATATATTGAGTGAAATCAGGAGGAAGTTAGATGAAGAAAATGCAAGAAACTCTTGAGGAACGTATTGCTCATGTGGATGAGTTGATTGATGAAGTAGAAAAATCCCTCATTGGATCCAAAGAAAATCTTGCTGCATTAAAACAGGAACGTAGGCAGCTCGAAGAACAAAAACAGAAGATCAGCTACACTAAATGGCAGATCAAAGAGGGTAATTATTATTTACTGTTTGATAAGGATCAGTGTCCTGATCTTGTTACAGGGATTCAAGTTGTTAGAGATTATGCTCCGTTTGAAAATCGAATTCAAACAAACACCTGGGATTATTCCTATTATGATTATGAATATTCATTTGATCTTGAAGTAAAATGGTTCGATTATTGGAAGCTTGATGATATGCTGGATGACGCAACTCTATATCTCGTATCAAAGGAAACCTACAATAGTGTTGTCGTTCAGTTAATGGAAATTCCTGAAAAAGATAAAATCAAGCTACTCGAAAAATTTGTTGCTGAGAAGTCATTAAAACTTAATTAAATCAAGTTGATAAATTATAGATCCTCCATTATAATATAGTTATAAAATAAATTATTTTGGAGGATCTAATTTATTATGTCACAGCAGTTTACTGATTTGGAGATTGAACGTGGAATCAAAATTGGTGGAACGGAATATGACCGTAGAAGGGCACTAACTGATGATGAGCAGGATTATGCAGTGTATCTGTACAATATCAAGGGATACACGTTGAGTCGCATTGCTCAGATTATGCACATGAGCACACCCGGAATTCTCTATATTGTTGATCCTGAATACAGAGAACGAAAGAAACAGTATAGTAAAACACGACCTGCTACATATCAGGATTCAGACATTGTAACAGAAAATAGAAGATTGAGGATCAAGTACAAACGTGATCTGCTGGAAGCAGGTTTGGTAAAAATGGAGGAACGATAAATGATTACTGATGATATGATTGAAACAAATAAGCAGCGATTCATTGAGCTTGTTAATGGAATTGAGAGACCTGGTGTTGATAAGGAGAGGTTGATTGACAAGTTGATCAACTCGGATTTCTTTGAAGCACCTGCAAGCACGATTTATCACAACGCTTTTGCTGGAGGTTTGTGTGAACATTCCTTACATGTATATGAAACACTCTCGAAACTGTGTAAGTCTTTGTACGAGGGTCAGGAATGTCCCTACTCTGAAGATTCCATTCGCATTGTTTCGTTGTTTCATGATTTTGACAAAATGAACAAGTATGAGAAAACAGTTCGTAACAAGAAGGTATATTCTCCTACTGGAAGCAAGTATGACGAAATGGGCAAGTACGATTGGCAGTCTGTTGCTGGTTATGCTCGGAAGGAAGACAAGGATGTTTTTACAATCGGTACTCATGGAGAAAATTCGGTCTATATGACTGAGACATTTATTCCACTGAGTGCGGAAGAACACTGTGCGATTCTCAACCACCATTCTGTATACGATAACCCGAAGCTGAATGTTACGGGAATTTACAGCAAGTATCATCTTGCTTGTTTGCTTCATACAGCAGACATGATTAGCACCTATGTGCTTGAAAATAATAATGAATCAAATAATTAAGGACCAACTGAGTAAATGTACTGTTGCAAAGCTTCCACAAATTGATAACAGTACAACTCATTTCATCATTCCAATGAAGAAAAAATCTGACATTACAAAATATCAGATTAACAAGTGTTACATAATTGAGTTGAGTGATAATTTTCTATCACAACCAAAAACGTCTACACTTGTTTGTAATTGGAACGGAGGAATGATACCTCGACATAAATATTATAAATGTGCAATTGTAAAAGTCATGAACAACATGATTAAAATAACAGGGTTTGGAGTTGATCCTGTAAAAAATGTTGAAACAAGTGACATGTGGGAAGGTTGGGTTCCAAATGAAGACATTACAATTGTTCAGGAACTGGAGTGAGTAGATGGCAGAAGCGTTAGCAATTAAATACAGACCTCAAACGTTTGAGGAATGTGTTGGACAACCATCAATTATTAAGATTTTGATGCGCCAGCTTGAGTTAGAAATTTTTCCTCACGCACTGCTTTTCAAGGGTGCAAGTGGCTGCGGAAAAACGACTTGTGCGCGCATATTTGCCAAGATGATTAACAAGGGTCAGGGTAATCCAATTGAAATTGATGCAGCATCAAACAATGGTGTGGATAATGTTAAATCAATTGTAAGATCTGCTCAGGAAAGAGCAATTGATTGTAAATATAAAATTTATATCATTGATGAGTGTCATTCTCTTACAAATCAATCATGGCAAGCATTTTTGAAGTGCATTGAAGAACCTCCGAAGTACACAATTTTCATTTTTTGTACAACTGATCCTCAGAAGATTCCAGAAACGATTAAAAATAGGGTTCAGAGTTATACGTTTAATCGTATTGGAACTGAAAAAATTAAGGAGCGACTTTCTTACATTTGTAGACAAGAGGGTTTTACTAACTTCGATGAAGCTGTGGATTATCTTGCAAAATTGTCTGATGGTGGAATGAGACAGGCCATTGCATATCTGGATAAATGTGCAGGTTATAGTCATGATCTTTCAATTCAGAACGTGTTGACCAGTTTGGGTAATTATTCTCATGACACATTTTTCAATCTTGTAAATGGCATGATTGATGGTAATGAGGCAAGCGTGTTGAAAATCATCAATGATTTTTACGAACAAGGAAATGACTTGAAATTGTTTGTAGATCAATTTTTGGGATTCTGCATGGATGTGAACAAATATGCACTGTTTCACACTTGTGATGTAACTCACATTCCTACAAGCATGGAAAATAAACTTCAGAACTCTGTTAATTTTGATAGAGCAGCTCAATATTACAGTTATGTTCTTGATAAACTTCTTGTTTTGAAAAATATGCTGAAGGATGACAACACTCCAAGATCAACAATTGAAATCATGTTTTTACAGATTACAAGATGTGCATGAGGTAAATAAGGATGATACAGGGTCAGGATAAAATTATCGAAAAAATCAATGCCTCAACTCTGGACTCATTTCCAAGATCATTGATGCTTGTTGGTGATAAAGGAGCTGGCAAGCATCAAATTTGTAATTGTATCAGTGAAAAATTTAAGCTACAAATGATGGATATTACTGGCAACTTGGAACCTGAGTTTATTGATGAAATTTATAATCGAGTTGAGCCATATTTATATATTATTCGGGTAAATGAGTTGAGTGTAAAGGATGAAAACTCGATTTTGAAATTTATTGAGGAACCCTTGAAAAACTCATTCATTGTGTTGCTTGCAGAAACTACAAACGGATTGTTAACCACAATTGTAAACCGTTGTCAAATTTGGAGGCTTGAAAACTACACAAGATCATTTTTGAGTCAGTTTGTTGATAAGGATACTGAGTATTTGTTAGCAGTTGCAAACACACCGGGAATGATCATGGAATTAAAACAACAACCTGTTTCTGACATGATCAAACTTGCAGATAAAATTATTGATAATATCGATAGAGCAAGTGTAGCAAACACGTTGACGTTATCAAATAATTTTGCATTTAAGGATGAACCAAAAAAATATAATTTGCAGTTGTTTGTTGATATAATGTTGGAACGAATTAACAATAAATGGAAAAATCAAGTTGATAATCGGCTTGTTTCTGCTTATAATATAACTGTTAAATTAAGGAATAACTTGAAGGTTAAAAATTTTGATACAAAATCATTATTTGAAAAATATCTACTTGATCTTCGAGCTGCAATGGTGGTGAACAGATGACATTACAGGAGTTAAAATCTGCAATTGAAACAAAAACAGTTCCGGATGAGTTGATTATTTTCAAATGTCCTCAGGAATCAATTTTAACAAATATGTACATTGATGCAATTGCAAAATCAAAAAACCTTGAAATTAATTATGTAGATTCACCAAATGAGCTAACACAGACATCAACTTCCATATTTGGTATTGCAGAGCCTGCACAATTGGCGTGCTTAAATGTTGTTAAATCAGAGGTATATGTATGGGGCTATAATGGTTTAGCCAATGTGCATAACGCAATCATTGTTGTACAAAAATTTCAAGACAAGGATGTTGAAAAACAGCTTGAAAAATTTATTATAACAATTCCAACACTTGAGGATTGGCAAGTTCAAGATTATGTTTATTCAATGATTCAGGGTGTGGATCAAAATAAACTTGCTTGGATGATGAAACTGTGTGGTACAAATTATTTTCGGCTACAATCCGAAATTGATAAACTGAAACTATTTCGTGAGGATGAGCAACGATATGTTTTTGATGATCTTGTTCATGATGGCGAGTTTTCAGACTTGAGTTCATTTAACATTTTCAATTTAACAAATGCATTATCAACAAAAAATATCGATGAAATTTTGTCTGTTTATCGTGAGCTTGACCGAGTTGATGTAAATGAATTTGGGTTGTTAACAATCTTGGTTAAAAACTTCAGAAACATTATCATGGTTCAACTCAGTAATAATCCTACTCCAGAATCAACTGGAATGAGCTCAGGTCAGCTATACGCAATTAAAAAACTTCCAAAAGTGTTTTCACCTCAGCAACTTGTTAAAATTTATGACATCTTGTTGGACATTGATCGTCAGATTAAAAACGGAGAGCTTCCAGCTGAAATTGTAATTGATTATATGCTGATTAAAATTTTGAGTGTTTGAAAGAGGACTTGTAAATGAAATTTTTGTTATTCACCGATCCACACTGGTCTCAGAATTCCTCCGTTGTGAGAACTCAGGGTCAGAAATACAGCACAAGATTGGAAAACTTGATTCAGTCAATGAACTGGCTTGAAAATCTTGCTGTTGAAAAACATTGTGACAAAGTAATTTGTGCTGGAGATTTTTTTGACTCTACACAGCTTAATAGTCAAGAGGTAACAGCTCTCAAGGAAATTCGTTGGAACGGTTTGCCTCATACGTTTTTGATGGGTAACCACGAAGCAAGCACAAATACTCTTGAATATAGTACTCTTGATGTATTTCAGCTTCTTCCGAATGCAACTGTTATCAATTCTTGTTGTTTCACATGGGAAGGAACAACTGAAATTTGTTTTTTACCTTACATTACAGATCGCGATAGAAAATCACTTACTGAGTATTTTGGAGTACCTACTGTTAATCAGAAGCGAATTATTATTAGTCATAATGATTTGAAGGATGTTCAATATGGTGGATATATTTCCAAATCAGGTGTTGAACTCAGTGACATTGATAATTCTTGCGACTTGTTTTTCAACGGACATATTCATAATTGTTCTTGGGTTGATAAGAAAACATTAAATGTTGGTAATCTTACAGGATCAGCTTTTGGTGAGGATGGTTACAAATATCAACATTATGTTGTTATTGTGGATACCGATCACATTGATGATGATCCTGAGTTGATTGAGAATCCTTTTGCGTTTAATTTTTTCAAACTTGATTTTACAAACTGCTCAAATGACCAGATTGAAAACATCCTATATCAACTCGTTGATAAACATCCTGTAATCAGTGCAACTGTTACTCCTGATAATCATGATTTTGTTAAAAAACTGTTAGATAAAATTGCAATTGTTTCTCGAGTGATATCTTCTTCAGCCGTAATTAAACAAGATTTACAGGACACTTCCGTTTTTACAGGTGTTGATCATCTACAACAGTTTCGTGAATATGTAAAACAGGTTTTTGGTAACAATGATGTTTGTAACGAAGAACTTGAAATGATTATGAGGTGATAAAATGAGGGTTGAGTTTAATCAAGTTATTTTACATAATTTTTTGAGTTTTGGAGATGCAACATTAAACATAAACAATGATGGGTTTATTCGTGTATCAGGAATCAATGAAAACCCTGATGACATGGCAGTAAGTAATGGTAGTGGAAAATCTAGCTTGTGGGAAGCAATTGTTTGGGCATTAACAGGAGAAACAATTCGAGGAACAAAACAAGTTTGTAACATTTACGGAACAGACGGTACATATGTACGAATCAATTTCAAGGTTGATAGTACTCAATATGAAATTTTACGATCCAAGGATTCAAAGGAATATAAAACAAATTTATTGATTTATGTTGATGGAGTTGATAAATCAGGCAAGGGAATTCGTGAATCAGAAAAACTTCTACAACAACTCCTACCAGATATTACAGCATCACTTCTTGGATCTGTTATCATCCTGGGTCAGGGGTTGCCTCAAAAATTTACAAGCAACAGCCCCAGCGGACGTAAGGAAGTTCTGGAACAGCTCTCAAAATCTGATTTCATGATTCAGGATTTGAAGGATCGTGTTGCAAGAAGAAAAGCTGAGTTGTCAGCTGAGTTACGTAAGCACCAGGATGAAAATGTAGCATCTACAGCAATGAAACAGCATCTTGAGGACTCCATTGATAAAACTACAAAGAATGTGGAATCCATGGATAGAACATTGTTAGAGCAGAAACACACATTACTTGAACAAGAGTACACTGAGCTTTCTCGTTCAGTTACCGATCTGGAATCTAAACTTGAATCATTTACAGTCAGTCAACAAAATAAGAATGTGGATCTTGTTAAACTTGAATCTAACAAGAAAACAGAAGAGTCCGAACTTCAAACAGAGTACACAAAGGCTTCTGCAGATTTGAAGATTAAAATCAACGAAATCAAAGCCCCCATGGATGTAAAACAGCATGAAATTTCTCACAGAAAAAATGTTAAGGATGTTTGTCCTACTTGTGGTCAAAAATTAATTGGAGTTGTCAAACTTGACACAACAGAGCTTGAGGCTGAAGTTAATGAATTAAAACAAAAGCTGGAAGTTGTTCAAACTCAACTCAAGGATCAGACCGATATGTATCAATCAAATATGAAGTACATTGCGGACAAATATTCTCCTTTGTTAACTCAAATGAGAAGTGAAGTAAATCAGCTAACTACAAATTGTTCTGAAACAAAACTTCAGCTTCGATCCATGAAGTCAAACAAGGAACAAGTTGAAAAACAGTTAAATCAGACAACAACCGATTTACAGCAATTTGATGCAATAAAAAACAGCTTGTTGGAGATGATTGAGGACAACAAGCACGGTGTAGAGGAGCTAACCTCCAAAATATTGTATAATAATAGTGAAATCGAAAAATTACAGCAACATCTCGATGTACAAAATAAATTTGATACAGCTTTGAAAAGAGATTTTCGTGGTTACCTGTTGATGTCAGTTATTGAGTACATTGAACACAGAGCAAAAAATTATTGTAAAACAATTTTCAATACTGACAAGATTGGATTTGAGCTTGATGGTAATAACATTGATATTACATATTGTAACAAGCCCTATGAAAATTTGTCTGGTGGGGAAAAGCAGAAGGTTGATTTGATTGTTCAATTTTCTATTAGAGACATGTTGTGCAGTCATCTCGGATTTACAAGTAATATTTTGGTTCTGGACGAAGTGTTTGATGGTTTGGATGCAATTGGATGTCAAAAGGTACTTGATGTGATTTCTGCAATTACTGACATCAAAAATATTTTCATTGTTACACACCGTAAGGATTTATCCATTCCCACTGATAAGGAGATTGTTGTTGTAAAATCTTGTAACGGAATTAGTGAGATTAGATAAATGTTAACATATATGAAGCCCAAGGAGTTAAAATACACTGACCTGGCAATATGGATTGATAATAATGTGTATTCAGGATCGTTTGATGTTGAGACATGTTACAAATATCTATATTTGCTATGTGCAATGTTGACAGCTCACTTGGGCTTCTTTCGTTATGAACGAGATCTTGATGAGTTTTCATTATTTGTAGCATCAGGATTATATAACAGGTTAACAAATAAAAAACAGTTTGAAACAAAACCTGATGGCACTCCAAAAATGGAAAAAATAACAAGCATCCTAAATTACATGAAAAATGTCTTGCCAAGGTATAAATACGATTTTGATATTGTTATTAACGGGATGCCAACAGATAAAAATGTTGAAGTTATTACAACACCAACATTTGCATTTGATGCATATGTTGGAGAAAACACATATATTTATGAAACATTAGATCCCTCCTTTTCATTTCAAGGGCTATCAGGAGTTGTAAGACAGCATTTGAAAAAAATTCCATATAAAAAACATTCCGCTGAATGGGAAAATATTTATATCAGCTGTTTATTAACATTATTAAACACAGTAACACTGGATCAACAGCAACAACAAAAATTAAAAATAACTATTAGAAATAAACGATTTTTACTGGACAACTTGTACAAAGAGTTAAGACATGAGGATCCAATATTATATCATTTACCAGATTCATACAAAAATTATATTTTAACACTTGTAAATGAACTTCGTGATGTTATTGCAGCGGAGTTGTCTTGGACTGGGGATACACACATAAACTGTGAATCTTCTGTTGAAAATTTATTATTGTACGCATATGGCAAGGAGGAAAATGATGAGTACACGGACTGAGCTAAATAAATTTTCCGATATGGATATTTGGAGTATGATGTTATTTGTTTTATTTCGTGTTAAGGATGTTCCTGAGTATTCCTCTTTGAGCGAGTTATGTTATTTATTGGATAAGAAAAATTTTCTTAAACTGTGTCAATATTTTGGAGGCACAACAATTACAATCCCTCGACTTGAGGATATGGAACAACTTCTTTATGGAATGTTGCTGTATCAATATGTTGATGTTGAAAAAATAAAAATTGATGACGCGCTGTTGTTAATTGACAAGAATGTTCAATCAAGGACGGAACTGATGGATTCATATAAAAAAATAAAGCAAGTTCTTGACTCATATGAATTTCAGCCACGAGGTAAAAAATGAAACAACAGTTAAAAAACATGATTGAAGAACTTCATAACATTCCACAAAAAACAAAAATGGATTTGTGGCAAGATTGCATAATAGCAAGGTTGGATGAATCTTACAATGTTTATCAGCATGAGCTGGATAACAGCTTGGAGTACTTGAAACAACGTAAGGAAACAACTGTTTTGAAAAAATTAAATAGGATGAAAATAAATGAACAAACTGATAAATGATTTAACATTACTTACTGGTGTTTCAAAAAATGCACTTGACGAGTTAAATGACAAGGCAAATTTAACCATTGCACATTGTGTTTTTGAGTCATTGAAGGAAGGAAATCCACTCACAACAATTGATATCGGGGTGGGTATATTGTATATTAAACTAGAGGATGAAAATATTAAATATAGATTTGTCCCAAATAAAAACTTGGAGGCGTTAGTTTCTCAAGCTGCTACATCAAAATCAAGTCCTCTAGCAAATCGTGCAGAAATGATTTTGAACAAACGAATTGAGCAAACTTACAAGGACTTGCTATGAGTGAAGAAAACAAGGACATAGTTCCTGCGTCCGCCTCGTTGGATGAAAAAATCCAAGATCTTGCAACTCAAATTGTTGATGAACAAGATGCGGATAAAACAAAAAATTTAATATCGCTGTTCAATTGGAATATGTCCAAAAAGAACGTAAGTCGTGTTAAAAAATTAAATGACTTGTACGATGCAGTAACTGAGCAGATGGCTTCTCGAATTGCTTCACGAGCAGATCAGTTTACAAACTCTGATTTGCTTGACTACATGAAAACGATTCAAGGAGCGATTGATACCTCATCACAAAATCTTACAAATGCACAAGAACCTCCTCAAATTGTTCAACAAAATAACACACAAATCAATGTTAATATTGGGGACACATTTGATCGAGATGCAAAAATGAGGATTTTGGAAGCCGTTCAGGAAACATTAAAACAAGCTCAAAAGAAAACAATCGAACTACCACAAGAAGACATTCAACCTACAGAAACTGAAGTCACGCCTTGTGAAACTGAAACGAAAGGTAACGTTTAATTAATGGTAGACAACAAATTAAAACGATTTGAAGATGAAACTGAAAACGAGTATATAAATCGTATTTGCTCTTTGAAAACAAAAAATCAGCTTACATTGAGCTGGAGAATGCTTGCAGAATTTCTCAACGAACAGCTTGACATGAATCGTTCAGAAAAATGGTATCGAACTCATTATTATAATGGTGATTTTGAGGTTAACATTGAAAATCCGTCTCCGGAAGAAACAATGTTAATGAAAATTGGAAAATTAAAAGTCAAAGCATCTGATGAACGTAATCAAGCCAGAGCGTACATTCGTAGACTTGCGCGTGAAGAAACGTTGAAGGAAATTGCAGCAAATTATGCAGCTGAACTCAAGGATTCAAAACCTCTGCTAACAACAAATAATCTTCAATTTATTGAGGAGTCCGAGAATTCAGGAATTTTGTTAATTTCAGATTGGCACTATGGCATGGTTTGTGACAATTATTGGAACAAGTTTGATCCGGACATTTGTAGGCGTAGAGTTTCTCAGCTTCAAAAAAGAACGATCGAGTTAATTCATCAGGAAAATATTCATGAGTTAACAGTTCTCAATCTATCGGATTTAATTGCAGGAAGAATTCATTCTCAAATTCGCATTGAGAGTAGATACAATGCTGTTCAGCAAACAATGCATGTTGCGGAGATCCTGGCTGAATTTCTTACAAATTTGTCTGAACATTGTACTGTTCAATATTATGATTGTCTTGATAATCATTCAAGAGTTGAACCAGATAAAAACGATAGTCTTGATCTTGAGTCATTTGTTCTGATGATTCCGTGGTATCTTAAATCCAGATTACAAGATAATAATCATGTATATATTAATGGAAATGAATTTGGACCTGATATAATTACTTGTAATGTAGCAGGTCATAACATTATTGGTGTTCATGGTCATGACGATAGCCCTGTAACAGTCCTCGATAAACTGAGCTTGATGACACATCAGCATTACGAATTAATGTGTCTAGCACACAGACATCATTTCCAGTGCGATGAACAACATCAAACGTTGATTGTATCAAATGCAAGTTTGATGGGTGTTGATAGTTATGCAGAAAAGCATAGATTAACTAGTTATCCTTCACAAACATTTATTAAATCAACAAAAGAAAATGTTTGTGAATCAATATATCGAATTGTTTTGAAGTAAACAAAATTGTCAATAATAATTGGTAAGTCCAGTAAATGGTAAAACAATTATTTGAAACAATTTGTTAATATAAATTTTCTATAAGGTTGCTGTAATAAACAGTAGATAAGGAGAAACATTATGAAGAAAAACATCGAAAACAAGTATGAAAAAACTGAGGTTGCAGAACAGCCCACACGTAAACAGCTCGCTGTAAATGTTGACAAAGCTGTAGAAGCACTTGATGAAGCGTACGCACAGTACAATCAAGCAAAGCTCAAAGCTGATGAATTAACAGAACAGTACAAAAAGGATCTTGCAGCACTCCTGGATCCTGCAAAGGAAGCAGTACGTAAAGCTGAACAGGAAAAATATGATGCAATCTGTGAGTTCAATAAATCCTATGGAGTTTATACTCGTACCTATACAGGAGCAGACGCACATAATGAGTTTTTGAAAGCAATGGATGAAATCCAAAATAGCTTTTGGAGACATTTTTTCAATTTTTGATTTGAAACTTCACATATAACAGATAACTTGAAGATAAAATAACATGGCGCTCATGGTTAATAAACATGTTTTTACGTGTTTTATCTTCCATGAGCGCTACGTGTTTCAATGTATATATTATTATAACAAGGAGATAAATTTTCATGTCCGTAAAAGCTGTTAGAAAATATTATGATCAAATTTGTGAACAGTATCATGAAATGATTGAGTTGATTCATGATCTTGAAAAGGAAGCTGAACAGGACCTTGTTGAACCTGAACGTATTGAGCGTTTGAAGGAGCAAGTTGCTCCAATTAAACAAAATTATGAACGTTGGACATATATGATGTTTTTGCTGAATCAACCTGAACGTAAATCTAAGCATGAAAAATACAAGAAACAGAATTCAACATTGTTAATCAACCTTGATAAACAAAATGACTTGGATGCTGTTCTTGCTGAAAATAAAACAAGTCTTACACAGGTAGGTAAATGATGGAAGAATTTGTCGAAAGTTTAGGAATTATAGAGAAGGGTGAATTTACCAAAGATGGCGCGTATGTAATTGATTTGCGCGACTATGATGACTATGGTAAATGTTTCAGTGTTTTAGATAAGAGTGACAAAGTACAAGAAGTACAGGACACTTGTCAAATTACAACTCATACAACCAACGTTACATTTTCTTCAGATGAGTATCAGATAAATCTACAAGCTGATCTCGATGAAGATTTATATAAACTTGTTGTAACTAAATTTTGAAGGAGATAAATTATTAATGAAGATTGCAGAAATTGATGCAAAGTCAAGAGAAATCGTAACTGATCCAGAAAAACTCAGTGAATGGTGTGTTGAAATTTCTCCTCGTAAAGAAGGAAAATTACTTCAGCAAATTGTTCTTGAGTTAAAAGCAACAATGAGGGAGCATGATCTAACTTCCTTGTCTGCTCCACAGATTGGATATGACAAACGAGTTTTTTGTATCAAATTTGGTGAAAATAATTATAAAACATTTATTAATCCAATGATTGATAATAACTCAAATTTTGAGTTTGCAAGAGAACACTGTACAAGCATTCCTGGTAAGGAGTTCATTCGTCCTCGTTTTGGTAAAATTCATGCATATTACACTACACCCACTGATAAGGTGGAGAGCGTAAATCTTGCAGGAAGAGCAGCAATTATTTTCCAACATTGTCTGGATCATTTGAACGGGTTGCTTCTTGAGGATGTAGGACTTGAACTTGATGAATTGTGGGATAAAGCAACTGAGGATGAACGTGCTGAGGTTTTGAAAGCATACGCAGAATCATTGGATATCAAGGAAAAGGAACTCAAAAAAGAAATTGCTGAAGATAAGGAACTTCATGATATTGATGAGGCGTCCAAATTTATTAACAGCGTAAAATCAGGAGAAACAAAGTTAGATAACTCATTGGTTGAAAATTAAAACAAATGAGGATTAATTATGTCAACAATTATTCGCTTCAAGCGTAGGTTAACAGAGGGCAGTGAAGGAATAAAATTGCTTCCTGGTGAGCCATTTTTTAATGTTAAGGATAAAAAATTTTATGTTGGTGATGAAAATGGAACTCCATATGATATTGTAGAAATTAAAAATAATAACTCTGGAGAAAATTCTACCATTTCATTCACTGTGGGAAATCATCAATATAACAAAACCATTAACAATGTAGCTCATTCTACTGAGGCTGAAAAACTAACATCAACAAATATTGGCAACTCAGAAACTCCTGTTTATTTTGTCGATGGAGTTCCAACACCCTGTGGTTACACCATTGCGGCGTCCGTTCCGTCCACTGCCAAATTCACAGATACAACATATACTTACGCAACTAATTTAGAACCCGGACTTATTAAGCTTGGAAAGGAATCGGATGATAAATCTACATTACAGGATCATCTACCTCTTTTGAAATCCACAGAGGGAGAAGGATATATTGACGTAACAAAAATTAATAAATCAATAACATGGGAGACATTTTAACAAAAATGGAAAACAAAATTAAATTAAAAGGAATCCTGACGAATGTTGAACCTTCTCATGTTATTCAAGGTATCGAATTTAACAAAGCAAACTTGATTGTACCAAGAGATGATGGTAAGGAGGATGTGCTGAATCTCAGATTTAAGCGTTTCTCCAATCCATATGTTGAAAATCAAGAAATCAGTTTAACAGGTAATGTTCGTTCCTATTCTACTAAGCTGGAAAATGGAAAAAATCATGTTGAGCTGTATGTGTTTACATATTTCGACATCCCTGAATTAAATGAGAATGATCAGGAAGATATTAATAAACTTGTTTTTGATGGACGTATTTGTAAAATTGAGGAACTTCGTCAAACAAGATCCGGAAGAAACAACATTCATTTAATTATTGCAAATAATTTGATTGTTAGCGAAGGATCCAAGAAGCTCAACTCCTACATTCCGTGCATTGGCTGGGGAGATGTTGCGGTTGAGTTATCAAAATTGAGGGTAAATACTCCAATCAAAATTTATGGAGCACTTCATTCTCGTGAATACAGAAAAACATTTGAAGATGGTTCATTTGAAATTCGTGTAGCTCATGAGTGTGTTGTTGACTCGTTTGAATTGATATGACGTTTGATTATTTACAACGTGTTGTCGTTGATGCACAGCTGGATGTTGAAAACATTGGTGAATGTGTACTTCGCGGAAGAAGCGATCTTGGGGAAGAACAGTACTTGATTATTCGTACTGAACAGGGTGAGACAGAAGTCATTGACTATGGTCCTGTTGATCCAACAATTGATCTTCTTCCAATGGGAGTAACATTACATTACAATCGGTTTGAATATAATCAGAATAAACTTTATAGAATTATTGATAAGTTTTTGAACGATCCAAAACGTGTAATAACACAAGCCGATGTTGTAACAGTTAACGAAATTAATCAAAATATCTGGAAGTCATTACAATTGATTCTCCGATAAACAAGTTGATTATTCGTACAGTACATATTATAATTATTGTACACAATATAGATAAGGAGATAACTAAAAATGGAACAGAGAATTACTGATTATCATGGAAAAACGATTGCATTTATTGCAACAGATAACTATGGCAACAAAATTATCAAGGATTTTCATGCACGAATTCTGGGTCGTTACGATAAGCAGTCAGACACAACACGTGACTTCTATGGAAGATTCGTTGCAAGGGGAGACGCACTTACAATGTTGATCCCTCGTGATGGTAAGTAATCTAGTTGATAAAATCCCTCAAATATTATATAATTATTTTGTAAAATAAATGATGGATGGTTGAAAACATATGGAAAACTTCACAATTTTGGCATCGTTACAATCGAAACTTGATGAGAAAATTCAGAAAATCAACAAGAAGATGTTGAAGTATAATGATAATCAAGTTTTTTGTGAGTGTTCAGCTCCAAGATTTGATGAAGATCCGAATTCCAATTTTTATAAACATTTTGTAATTGACGTTACTGTAGAGGGAAGTTACAAGATTGATAACTGGGAATTTGTTGCGGTATGTGATTATCATTCTGAAATTGGTAAAAACATCATTCGTAAAACCCCAGGCACTGATCTTGTTGTTCCCTCTATTTATTACACTTCAAATAACTGTGATCATTGTGGATCAAATAGAAATCGTAAGAAAACAATTCTTCTGTACAATCGAAACACACAGGAGTGGAAGCAAGTAGGAACTGCTTGTGTCAAGGATTATATTGGAGTAAACGTTGAGGATTATCTGTTTTACTTGAGAAGCATTGATGATCTTGAACAGCTTCAGCATGAAACAACTGGTAGACAGGAAGAGGAATATTTTCTTGTATCTGATATCCTTGCTCAAACTTGTGCAAGAATTCGTAGAACAGGATATATTTCTCAAAATAAAGCCAGAGAAGCAGCTGATCGTGATGAGTTTATCAACACAACAGCAAGTGATGTTTTTCACATTATGAATCATTTAAGAGATTTTGATGGTAATATTATTCTCCCTGAGTATGAAATTACCATGGAAATTGAGGAACAGGCTGCAGAGGTTGTAAATTTTATAAATAATATTGAGTGTAATAATGACGAATATATTACAAATTTGAAAAATCTGGTTGAACTCAAATATGTAACAAATAAAGATTTGGGACTTGTAGTTTCCATGGTTGGTTATTATTTGAGAGAAAAAGCCAAAAATGAAACAGTAAAAATTCCTTCAGAGTATCTTGGAGAAGTTGGATCTGTTATTGAATTTGAAGCAACTCCCGAATGCGTATATTCTGTTGATACTCAGTTTGGAACGTCTCACATTTATCGTTTCAATGTTAACAACAATATTGTTATTTGGAAAACTGGAAATAGCTTGAATGTAGATGAATCTTACAAACTCAAAGGAAGAGTAAAATCTCATAACGAGTATCACGGAGTTAAACAAACGGAAGTAACAAGATGTCGTGTTGTTGCATGAAGTAAGGAGACTCAAAATGTATGAATGTAATTAAACGAAATGGTTCTGAGGTCGTATTTGATCTGAACAAAATTAAGGTAGCATTGTCTAAAGCAAATGCAAGCATTGATGAGAATGATCAGATTGACGATGAAACAATTAATCAAATTTGTAATAAAATCCTAACCAAATGTAAAAAATATACAAGAGCAATTTCTGTTGAGGAAATTCAAAATATGGTTGAGGATGCACTGATTTCGTTAAATAAATATAGTATCGCAAAACATTATATTAAATATAGATATCAGAGAGAACTTGATCGAAAGAAAAATACAACCGACGCACGAATTCTTTCTCTAATCAATCTAGAGAATGAAGAAGCACAAAAAGAAAATGCAAATAAAAATCCAACGTTGCTTTCTACTCAGCGTGATTACATGGCTGGTGAAGTAAGTAAGGATTTAACAGACAGATATTTGTTACCACATGATATCATGGAAGCTCACAGAGCAGGTATCATTCATTTTCATGATGCAGATTATTTTGCACAGCACATGCATAATTGTGACTTGTGGAACTTGGAGGACATGCTGCAAAATGGAACTGTTATCAATGATACGTTGATTGAAAAGCCACATAGCTTTGCAACAGCTTGTAACATTTGTACACAGATTATGGCACAGGTTGCAAGTAATCAGTATGGTGGTCAAACGATTACATTGACACATCTTGCACCGTTTGTTGAAGTTAGTAGACAACGAATCCGTAAGGAAGTTACAGAAGAGCTTGCAGGAGTTGACATGGACAATCTTGATGCGCTCATTGAGGAAATTACAAACAAGCGCGTTAAGGAAGAAGTAAAACGTGGTGTTCAGACAATTCAGTATCAAGTAAACACATTGCTTACAAGTAATGGACAAACTCCATTTATTTCCGTTTGTAT